>JGI25320J50211_1000757_pt1 | contig 16214 bp, 16 predicted proteins | sample AutmiccommuBRH21_FD_50211 | JGI IMG/M metagenome (IMG submission 50211)
GATTGCCGAATATTGTTATCCGGGAATCCGCTAAAGGTTTTGATCATAATAACAATTTCTAATGGATGCCATGGTTGTTTTGCCGTGGGCAATTGATACGGCCAGTTTCCAGACCTCCGGTTTGAATACCTGCCGCAGGGGTTGTTCGACTTCCGGCAGACGAGTAAAGGCATTTCGCAGTTGGCTGTCCCAGCGATCGCTGTAGCGGAGGAGGTCGTCAGGGTAGACGGTGTTACGGTCGGTCCCTTCGGAATCGACGGAAAAAGGAGCGATAATGTTCAGGAAGCCGTAGTCGTCGGTAAGTTCCTCGCCCGGCTCGATGTCTCTGATGGCAATTTCAAAATTGTAGGGAGTCAGGCAGCAATTGTTTCGGAAACTGTGATTGATAAAACGCTCGTTGTCCCAGCAGAAAACCAGGTTGCCTTTGTTGTTCCGGTAAGAATAGGTGAGGACAGCCTCCCGGCAGGGTTCGGAAAACCGATCAAGCCGGTCCACGGGAATCTCCCGGTCAAGGTCGTCAAAAACCCAGGTTACCGTGCCTTTCGGGATCCTTCGCCGTGGCTAACACCCCGTGGCCTTTGACTTCGTTTATGTAAACTACTTCCGTGCAGCCTATAATCATTTTTATCGGCACCTAATCGAGAGTTTTTCGCATGAGAATTGCGTGACCGCCATCCTCGTAGTAGCCGAGGCGAAAGCCGTATTGGGAAAACCATGTTTCTTATACAAGCCGAGAGCCGCAATATTGCTGTCGCTTACCTCCAGGGTGAGCATTGTGCATTTGCTGTCCCTGGAAATTCTTTCAAGTNCCNCCAGGAGCTTGCCCGCCAGTCCTTCCCCCCTGGCTGTCGCCGTGATCCCAAAGGAATAGATCCGCATCTTGCGGCTGTTTTTTCTGCCCAGCAAAATGGCGTAACCGAGAATTTCGGCACTATCTTGCCGTTTGACCACGAGAACGTGAGCTCGCCTGATCAAGTACCTGAAGCTTTTCTTCGAACAACGGTCGGTTTTGAACAGGGAGATTTCAAGTGCCGCAAGCTGATCGACATCGGCCGGTACCGCCGGTACAAAGAGATACCCGGTCATTTTACTTATGCTGCTTGCTGTTTAGCCTGTTGACGAATTCCCGGAGGATGATTCGGTACAGCTCATTGCCCATTATGGTATCTTCCACTCCGTGTTCGAGGGAAGGGTTGTCGTTTATCTCGATGACGATCGGCTGTTCGCCCACCATCTTGATGTCCACCCCGTACAGTCCTTTGCCGATGAGTGAAGTGGCTTTGACCGCCAGCTTACGGACCCGGGAAGGGATGCTATTGAGTGGAATCGTCTCAAAACCGCCTGCCTTGGGGATTCTGTTGGCCCGATGCTGGATTATCTGCCAGTGGCCGCGGGCCATGAAGTATTTACAGCCGTAGATGCATTCTCCCCCGAGGACGCCGATTCGCCAGTCGAAGTCGGTCGGCACAAACTCCTGGACAAGCAGAATCGACGAGCGGGGAAACAGCTCCTCGATTGCCTGTTCGTATTCATCTCTGGTTGCAACCTTGGTCACTCCTATGGAAAACGACCCATCGGGAACTTTCACTACCATGGTTGCGCCAAGAGAGCTGCTCAGTTCTTCATAGCTTACCGGGTTGGTTTTGAAGATCAGCCGGGAAAGCGGACAGGGGATTTTTTCCCGGTCGAGCAGTTCTTTCAGGTAGACCTTGTTGGTGCAGAGAATGATTGAGGTCGGGTCGTCGATCACTACCATATCCGCCTGCTGCGCTTTTTTGGCAAGCTGGTAGGTAATGTGGTTGACGGCGGTTGTCTGACGAATGAACAGGGCATCGAATTCCATCAGCCGGGCGGAATCGTCGGCGGNGATGAGTTCGGCATTGATGTTCATCTTCTTGGCCTCGGAAACAAAGAGATGGAGCGCCGAGGCGTTACTTGTGGGAATCTTCTCTTTCGGGTCGTGAAGGATGGCCAGATCGTAGCCGAAGGACTTCTTGCTTTTCGGATAGCGCCAGATCTTTTTATTGAAGCGATCGATGGCGTTGGCGAAAAGGGTTTGCTGGGCATCGTCCAGCTCGTTCAGAGACAGAGTGCGAAAATGATCAAGCTGGGAAAATTTATTGTCGGCGAAGGTCACTCTCAGCATCGGGAAAGGAAATTGGTCGAAGATAAACTTCGCCAGCCGTTTGAGAGCAGGGACCTCGCAATCGCCGAAAAAGATATCAATGGTACATGGTGCGTCACCGCCATTCTGGATGGAATTGCTGCTGACCCAGGAATGGCAGGTTTTTCTCAGCAGACCCTGCAGCTTGATGGTCCTGTCGCAGTCCAGGCTGTTGATCGCATCGGCAGAAGGGATGACCTTGTGTTTTCTCGCCTGGGCCAGCAGCGAGCAGTAATAGCCTTCCGAGTTGTAGCTGAGATCGCTGCACAAATTGATGATGAGCAGATTTTCCTGGCTGAGTTTCTCGTTCTGCAGATACTCGCCGGCGGTAATGATGCTGTCGGTTTCATAATAGGGTTTCCAGTCGGAAACACTATCCAGTATTATCAATGTAGTAAGCATGGTGAAACCTTGAGTCGCCGGCCGGACGACAGGTCCGGCCGGCATGGTTTTGTTTTATGAGGTGTGGGCTTGCATTGCCGGTGCCCGGTTAACCGCGAGCCCGCTCTTTTATCGGAATGTAGCAATATGATTTGGGGCCGATGTATTCGGCTCGCGGACGGATTAGCTTGTTGTTGCTCCATTGCTCGAGAATATGGGAGGTCCAGCCGACGGTCCTGCTGATTGCGAAAATCGGAGTGAACAGTTCCATCGGCAAGCCTATGGCGTTGTACAGTGAGGCAGTAAAAAGATCGACGTTTGGAAATACCTTGGTACGTTCAACGACAACTTTCTGGATTTCCTGAGTAATTTCGAAATAGGTCGTGTCGCCGGTTTTTTCCGCCAGGATCTGCGCATAATTACGTAACACGTCGACCCGGGGATCTTCGCAACGATACACCCGATGGCCGAATCCCGGGATTTTTTCTTTTCTGGCCAACTTGTCTTCGATAAAGGCGCGGGCCTTGCCCGGATCGCCTATTTCTCTCAAGAGCTGCATGACTTCCATATTCGCGCCTCCGTGCAGCGGCCCTTTCAGGGTGCCGATTGCCGAAGTTACCGAAGAATAGATATCGGCCATGGTCGAGGCGGTGACCCGGGCGGAAAATGTCGAGGCATTCAACTCGTGATCGGCGTGAAGAATCAGGGCGGCGTCAAACGCTTTTTCGGCAAGAGGATCCGGTGCCTTGCCGAACAGGGTATAGAGGAAATTGTAGGCAATGCCATGCCCGGGAATCGGTTTTATGGGTTCCTGCCCTTCCCGGAGCCGCTGGTGGGCGGCAATGAGCAAAGGGATGCGCAGGGNGAGTCGCTGGGCTTTGCGCAGGTTGGCGTCAAGACCGGTATTGCCGCTGTCCGGATCCCAGTGGCCGAGGGAGGAAACGGCAGTTCTGATTACCTCCATCGGGGTCGCAGCCTTGGGAAACATTCGCAGAATCATGACGGTTTCGACGGGAAGCTCCATCGATCCGGTAAAGCCGGCCAGAAATGCCTTGAATTCAGTCGGTCTTGGCAAAGCTCCATACCAGAGAAGATAGGCGACCTCTTCAAAGGTCGATTGTTTGGATAATTCAATGGCATCATAGCCCCGGTAAATGAGTCGGCCTTCCTCCCCATCTATGTAACATATCTCGGATTCACAGATAGTGATATCGGCCAATCCAAGACCAATATTTTGTGATGTTGGCTCCTTTACGGCAACCGCTGTCATAATGGTATCTCCTGGTAATGTCTAAAGTAATTCCTCTGAATGGTTGTGAGGAGCTGGCGAAGGGACGATTCTTTCGAATATAGCACAAAAAGTGCCAAAAACATGCTAATTTTTTATTACATCGATTTTCGGTAAATTTGCAGTTCATACAGGCCAATTGTCGTTTTCATTTCCTCTGAATCAGTAAACAACTACCATTTTTATATTGGTTGTGACCAAGGAGATGGACGATCTTGTGGGTGGGTCATTGTGGATTTTGCCCGAGTTCGAATTGTCGATTCATTTGACGCAGGAACCGTCTCTCACCTATACTCATACAACAACCTGTTGAGTGTAACGGCAACGCAATCATGTGAACGGCCAGACTGAAAGATATGGAAAAACCGACAANATCTCTCAACATATTGGTGTTTCTGGTAATATTGTGCGGGTTGGGAGTGTTTGTCAGATACTACCAGGTTCACACTCAGTTAAAGCTTGAGACCGCTGTCGCCGAACATGCCCGAATGCTCAGCGGACCTTTATGGAATTATGATAGAGAGAGTATAGAAGGGTTCGTTTCGGCAGTCATTGCCCGTGACGATTATCGGGCAATACGTATTTTCAGCACGGATGAAAGGCTCTTTTACGAAACCGCCAAGTCGTCGTTGACAGGCATCGATTCCTTGCTCAGCCATTTTGGATTGGTGAGCATTAAAATATTTGTCAACGAAATACAAAGGGATGGGAAATCCATAGGGAGGATAGAAGTAGATTGGCGCGATACCACTTTTTACGTCATCGCTACTGCGTGTCTGATGGCGGCTCTGCTGTATATCAATGCCTTCCTGTACTGCCGGATCAGTGATGCCAACAAGACGCTCAAAAGCAAAATCGAAGACTTGCGTCAGGCTGTGGAAGAAATAAAAAAACAGAAGGAATATATTGAACAGATCTTCGATGTAGTACCGCAGGGGCTCATCACCGTAGATACGGAGTACAGGGCTATTGAATGGAACGCTTCCTTTACGAAAATTGTCGAAAACTGGGCTCGGGNGCTTAACCGGGATGTCGGAGAGATGCGCGATTTCTTCCTTGGCCGTCTGCAACAGGAATTACAACGGGCAAGTGAGGGGGAATATGTCATGAATATCGACGGTCGTCCGCTCAGCATGGCCTTTGCCTCTTCCGAGGTCTCGCAATTTGAAAGAATCAGCCGGGTCGTATCGCTGCGTGACGTCACCGACATTTCTGCCATGCAACGCCGCCTGACTCAGGCTGAAAAACTCGAATCCGTCGGCCGTCTGGCAGCAGGTATCGCCCATGAGATAAACACTCCCACCCAGTACGTGGTCACCAATCTCGAATTTCTTGCCGAAGCCTATTATGATCTTGCCGGAGTCATGGGCCATATTGAAAATTTGATCGGTACACCGGACCAGCCTGGAGAAATAGCCCCACTCCTGGGAGAACTCCGGGAATCATTCGATGTTGCCGACTGGGAGTTCCTGGCCAAGGAAATCCCCGGTGCCCTGGAGCAGTCCAGAGAGGGATTGTGCCGTATCCAGTCAATTGTCGGGGCCATGAAACGTTTTACTCATCCAGCCGGTGAGTTCGCGGAGAAATGCGATCTGAACGNAGCTATTGAAACAACGGTGACTGTGACCCGGAATGAATGGAAATATCTCGCCGAGATAGTTCTGGACCTTGACCGGGAGTTGCCTGATGTGCCTTGTTTTATCGATCAGTTTAATCAGGTCATCCTTATAATGATTATGAATAGTGTGCACGCCATAGAGGCAAGACCCGAACAATCCGACGACGGCAAGGGGTTGATTACGATAAGCACCAGAGCGGCGGAAAATGTTGTGGAAATACAATTGACTGACAACGGAATCGGAATGAATGGGGAAATACAAAAGAAAATATTCGATCCATTTTTTACAACAAAGGCAGTGAATAAAGGAACCGGGCAAGGATTGGCGATTGCCAATGATATTATTGTCACTCAACATAAAGGAACCATCGAGGTTCTATCCGAGCCTGGCAAGGGTTCAACGTTCGTGATCCGTTTACCTAGAGAGTATTCGTGAAATCCGGATAGGATCCGGCAAAAATGGAGATTATATGCAAAAAGCTATTGATATTATGACAAAAAATGTTGTTACCGTGCCACAGGGGATGACGGTGACAGAACTGGCACTGCTTCTGGCATCGCATGGAATAAGCGGTGCGCCGGTGCTTGACGAAGCCGGCATGCTTGTCGGGGTGGTTACCGAGAATGATCTGATCGATCAGAAAAAAAAGATTCATATCCCAACTGTAGTGACCATCCTTGATTCCGTTATTTATCTTGAGAACCCTGACAGAATCGGCAAGGAGATGAAAAAGATGGCTGGAGTGACGGTGCGGGATATATGTTCTTCGGCTCCAATCACGGTGACGGAGGAAACCTTTATCGATGAGATCGCAACCATCATGGCCGAAAAAAAAGTCCATNCCCTGCCGGTAATGCGCGGGGATGCACTGGTAGGGGTCATCGGCAAGCGGGATATAATTAAGACTTTGATTTCCGCGGGTTGATCTTTTTTTTCAGGAGTACTTTGCCTGACCTTTGGGTTTGACTTTGAAGGCATTCTCTAGTATGCAATGGGTGTATACCATGGAATCGGCGTACATCCTCCGAAAGTCTCTCAATCAGCATAACCAAAGGGCTTTATGAACACTAGCCGGCAAGCTGTCGAGGTAGAGAATCTTTATAAGAGTTTCGGCACAAACGAGGTGCTGAAAGGCGTCAGCCTTATGGCCTGCAAGGGTGAGGTCATTTCTGTCCTTGGCTCGTCCGGTTCCGGCAAGAGCACTCTTCTGCGTTGTATCAATCTGCTCGAAATCCCCAACAGCGGCATAATCCGGGTGGCGGGAGAAGAGGTCCTGATGAAAAAAAACCGACGGGGGGGGAATCTCCCGGCGGATAAAAGGCAGGTCGAGCGGATTCGTTCCAAACTTGCCATGGTCTTTCAGCAGTTCAATCTCTGGTCGCATATGACCATCCTCGACAACGTCATGGAGGCACCGCTCCATGTTCTCAAAAAAGGCCGAAGGGAAGTGCGGGAGAGCGCGATGCACTATCTCGACAAAGTGGGTATAGCCGATAAATACAACGCCTATCCCGTTCATCTTTCAGGGGGACAGCAGCAGCGGGCGGCCATTGCCAGGGCTCTGGCAATGGAACCCGAGGTTATCCTTTTCGACGAGCCGACATCCGCCCTCGACCCGGAACTGGTGGGCGAGGNGCTGCAGGTCATGCGGAGTCTGGCCCTTGAGGGACGGACCATGATTGTCGTCACCCATGAGATGGGTTTTGCGAGGGAGGTCAGTTCCCGCATTATCTTTCTCGACCAGGGACTGATCATTGAGGACGGTTCGCCTGAAGAAGTGTTCGCTGCGCCGAAAACGGATCGTTTTAAAACCTTCGTCACAGCAATGATGTAAATAGGGAAGAGAGTTTTTTCATACCAACAAGGAGGGAAAATGAGAAGGATACTGGTTGTTGCAATCTGTATGATGTTCGCCGCCTGCGGTACGGTCGTGGCAAAAGAGTGGACAAAGGTCAGAATCGGGGTGGAGGGAGCCTATCCTCCGTTCAGTTATGTCAAACCGGATGGCGAACTTGCCGGTTTCGATATCGACATTGCCAAGGCTCTCGGCGAGGCCATGGGGGNGGAGGTGACGTTGGTGGCACAGGACTGGGACGGTATTATTCCGGGTCTTCTGGCAAAAAAATATGATGCGATCATCGCTTCCATGTCCGTTACCGAAGAACGCAAGCAAAAGGTTGCCTTCAGCAACAAGTACTATCAGACTCCAGCTAAATTCGTAACCAAAAAAGGGTCGATGGAGTCCTTTTCCCGCGAGGCGATTAAAGGCAAATCGGTCGGCGTCCAGCGAGCCACCATCCATGACAAGTATCTCACCGACAATTACGGCAACGATGTGGACATCAAGCGCTACGGCACCCAGGATGAGGCCTATCTCGATATCGTCGCCGGCCGGGTCGACCTGCTGCTGGCCGACAGCGTGGCCCTTTCCGACGGTTTTCTGAAGAAGCCGGAAGGCAAGGACTACATGTTTATCGGTCCCGATCTCAGCGATCCGAAATGGTTCGGCGAAGGCGCCGGTATTGCTCTCCGTAAAGAGGATAAAGAGCTGGCCGGGATGTTTAACAAAGCCATCGATACCATCAGGGCCAACGGCACCTACAAGACTATTCAGGACAAATATTTTGATTTCAATGTCTACGGTGAATAGCCGCCGAAATCTTGGCAAACNCCCCCTGCAGGCAGCCGCCGGCAGGGGGCAGTTGCCGCAGCTTATATAGCCGGGGCCGATGTTTTCTTTACACGGTTACGGGCCAAGCATTCTGGAGGGGACGGTTTTAACCCTTGAAGTTTCCCTCTTATCGCTCTTTGTAGCGATGCTGTTCGGTATAATCGGGGCCTTGGCCAAGCTCTCAAGTTCGCCTGCACTCAGCATTACCGCTAAAGTATACACCACCGTTATTCGAGGAATTCCCGATCTGGTGCTGATGCTGCTGATTTTTTTCGGCGGCCAGGTTTTCATCAACCAAATCGGTCCTGTCTTCGGCTATGATGAATATATCGATATCAATCCGTTCATCGCAGGCGTCTCGACCATCGGCTTTATCTTCGGGGCCTATATGACCGAGACCTTTCGGGGAGCAATACTTGCCGTCAACCGCGGCCAGCTGGAGGCGGGTTATGCATATGGCATGACCGGTGGTCAGGTTTTCCGCCGTATCCTGCTGCCGCAGATGGTCCGGCATGCCATTCCCGGATTCGGCAATAACTGGCTGGTGCTTATCAAGACAACTGCGTTGGTTTCCATTATCGGCCTGGACGATATGGTGCGAAAAGCGGCCATGGCCGCCGGGGCGACCCGGAAGCCGTTCACTTTTTATGTGGTGGTTGCCATCAATTATCTGCTTATCACCACCGTTTCCATTTATCTGCTGAGGTATCTGGAAAAACGTTACAGTGTCGGAGTGAGAAGGGAATAGCCATGGATTTTTCGATTATTACCGGAAATCTGGAGATCTATCTGCAGGGGCTGAAAAACNCCCTTATTCTGGTCTCGATCTCGCTTGTCATCGGCCTTGTCATGGCGATTCCCCTGGCTGTTCTCAGGACTTCGGCAAGTCTGGTCGTTCAGGCCCCGATCAGGGCGTTCGTCTATTTTTTCCGGGGAACACCGCTCCTTGTTCAGATGTTTCTTGTTTATTACGGTTTGGGTCAGTTCGATGCGATGAAGGAAAGCTTTCTCTGGCCGCTGTTCAAAGAAGCTTATTTCTGCGCGCTGTTTACATTTTCCTTGAATACCTGTGCCTATACCACCGAAATTATCAGGGGCGCCATTGTCGCAACACCGCACGGAGAGATAGAGGCAGCAAGGGCGGCCGGTATGTCAACATCTTTGATGCTGCGGCGGATCGTTCTGCCCAGCGCTTTTCGAAGAGCCTTGCCGGCCTATTCTAATGAAATAATTTTCATGCTCCACGGCAGCGCCCTGGCCAGCGTTATCACCATAATCGATATTACCGGTGCGGCGAGGATCGTCAACTCAAGGTATTACAGCCCTTATGAAGCATTTCTCACCGCCGCGGTATTTTACATGGCGATTACTTTCACTATCGTTTTTCTGGTGAGACAGTTGGAGAAACGCTGGCATCAGCATTTAATGCCCATGGAAGAGAACAGTACGGAAATCGAGGCACCCATATGAAGATAATGAAGACGTGTACGGTCAGGCAACACCAGTTGCCGGAAGCAGCAGTCGGTACTGAAAGAAAACTGATCAGTGTTCACTTCGGACCGAGTGAGGCCGACCGCAAAGTATACATTCAGGCTGGGCTGCATGCCGATGAGGCGCCTGGGTATCTTGTTGCCGGAAAGTTGCTTGAGCTGCTGCATAAAGCCGATGCGGCGGGGGAGATAAAAGGACAGATCATCGTTGTCCCGGTGGCCAACCCGATTGGTCTTTCACAATGGGGAACCGATACGATCCAGGGCCGTTTCGACGACAGCGACAATGTCAATTTCAACCGCCGCTATGACGATCTGGCGGGTGAACTTGCCGATCGGCTGCAGGGCCTGCTCGGTGACGATTCTTTGGCAAACGTCGCGGTAATCAGGAAATGTGCCGGCGAAATCCTCCAGGCCAGGCAGCCGGCAACGGAAGTCGAGGCGCTCAAACATCTGCTCCTCNCCCTCTCCCACGATGCCGACATTGTCCTCGATCTCCACTGTGATCATCAGGCTCTGCTGCACGTCTACATGGGTACGGCGCTCTGGCCGGAAGGAGCCGATTTGTCCGCCCAGATGGGGGCAGCTGCGACTTTACTCGCCAAGGATTCCGGCGATATGCCTTTCGATGAGGCTAACAGCAAGATCTGGTGGGAGCTGGCCGCAAAATTTGCAGGTGTGCCGATTCCTCCCGCCTGCCTGGCGGCAACAGTCGAACTGCGCGGTGTCGCCGACACCGATCCGGAGTACACCGAACAGGATGCGAATAATCTTTTCCGCTTTCTGCAGCGCCGCGGGTTCATCGCCGGGGAAGTAAAGCCGCTGCCGGACCTTCCGGTGGAGGCGACACCTCTTGAAGGGGTCGATTATGTGCGCGCGGAAAGCGCAGGGGTCCTCACCTACATCAAGCATCTCGGAGACATGGTTGAAGAGGGAGAGGTCATTGCCATCGTCACCCAACCGATGAAAAATTCGGGGCAGGGCGAAAAGCTGCAAATTACCAGTAAAACATCCGGAGTGTTCTTTGCCCGCAGTGCCGAGCGTTTTGCCAGGCCGGGGAAAATCATCGGCAAGGTGGCAGGAGTAAGGCCGCTCGAGGGCAAGGGCCCCTGTCTCCTCACTTTCTGATCNGTTNATATATCTATGACCAATAACGTAGAACCAGCTGCAGCGGGGCTTAACAGGGTGTTCTGCAATTACTGTCCGGCGTTCTGCTGTTACCGGCTCCCTGGCTCAACTCTCTTTGTTACCGCCACCGATATCAATCGCCTGGCCCGTCATTTTCAACAGAGTGACGGCGAAGTCCGAAAACAGTATATAGAGCACAGAAATACCTTTAAAGTCAAGGAAGACGGCTCCTGCATCTTTCTCAGTGACGGCCGGTTGAGTAAAAGGTGCTCAGTCCACGAGGCGAGACCCCGGCAGTGCCGCGATTTCCCTTACGATGCGCCCTGTCCCTACCTCCAACGGGAAGATCTTCTGGCGGANATTTACCCCAGAGTGGAAAAGAGTCTGGGCTAGCCTTTTTCGCCATGAACCTGTTTTCCAAAATATACTCCTTTCTGCTGCTGGGGATTTTCAGTCTGCTCATAGTCGACGGCAACCTCAGCTATGAAGCTCAGATCAAGCAGTTTGAGTTCGACATGGAGGAAAATGCCAAAGAAATCGGCAGCATTATGGCCCAAATTATATCCCGGACATGGAGAGAGAACGGCTCTCGGAAGGCTATCCAGCTGGTTGAAGATGCCAACCGGGCGGATGGAAAGCTGTCGATTCGTTGGATTTGGCTCGATGAGATACGGCAGGAGCATGGCATGCGGCATTCTGAATTAAGGGCTTTTAATACCTCCGATACCGCCCGGACGATCTCCTTTGTCGGTCTGGATGAGAACCGGATACAGCAACGTTTCACCTACGTTCCGGTGGCGATACCCGGAGATCGCGGCGGGGCGCTGCAGCTTACCCAGTCCCTCGTACCTCTCAGGGAATACACCCAAAGTATACTCATCCGTTTTCTGATAACTTCTGCTTTACTGGCCATGATCAGCGGCATCATCCTCTACTGGCTGATCAATATCAAGATCAAAAGACCTCTTGAAAAGCTTTCGCGAAAGGCCATCGAGATCGGCAAGGGCAACCTGGAAGCGGATCTGGAGATCAAAGGCGATGATGAACTGGTAAACCTGTCGCGGCTTATGAACGACATGTGCACCAGACTGCTGATCGCCCAGGAAAAGATCCATTTTGAAAACATTGCCAGGCTGAAGACCCTGGAGCAACTGCGGCATACCGAAAAACTGTCGACGGTAGGTCAGATAGCGGCAGGAATCGCCCATGAGATCGGGACCCCGCTCAATGTTGTCGATGGGCGGGCCAAGATGATCATTTCCGAGGAGCTGGAGCGTGGAGAAGTCATCGACTGTGCAAAAATCATCAAGGCCCAGGCTGAAAGAATCACTCTCATTATCAGGCATCTTCTTGATTTTTCGCGTAAAAAAAGAACAATTATGAAGGCCGGCGAAAATGTGGTGACCCTGCTGCGGCAGGTTTTTCATCTCCTTACGCCAATTGCCACGAAACAGGGAGTCAGCCTCCATCTCAAGGTGCAACAGGAGGCGAAGGTGTGTTGTCATATCGATGCCCAGCAGATTCAACAGGTTTTTATGAATGTCATCATGAATGGTATTCAGGCGACGCCGGCGGAGAGCTCCGTCCAGGTGGAGGTGACAAATATCCATTTGCGATCGATGATCCATACCGACGACCAGCTCAGGGAGTTTTTGCGGATCGATATCAGCGATGAGGGTGAGGGAATCTCGGCGGAAAACCTCGACAAGATCTTCACGCCCTTTTTTACTACAAAGAACATTGGGCTCGGAACCGGTCTTGGACTTTCCATTGCCCAGGAACTTCTCGAAGAGCACGGTGGCTGGATAGAGGTCGACAATNGTCAGCCGAAAGGGGCGAAGTTTTCAATGTATCTCGGACTTGAGGATGCCGCATCATGAAGGGACATATCCTTGTTATTGAAGATGATCAGGCCATGTGCGATATGCTCGATTTCGGCTTGTCCCGGCGAGGGNTCACGATTTGTGCCAAAGTCAGTGGGCAGGCCGGGATTGCGGCGATATCCGACGAGCAGCCGGACGTCATCCTTACCGATATCAACCTGCCGGATGTCAATGGGATAAGGGTATGCCGGGAGGCAACGGAGAAAAGACAGGACATCCCGGTGATCATGATGACGGCTTTTGGGTCGCTCGAGACCGCCATTGAGGCGATTAGAGCGGGTGCCTATGACTTTATCACCAAGCCGCTCGATATGGATCTCCTGTCTCTCACCCTCGAGCGGGCGGTGGCGCACCGCAAGCTGCAAAAACAGGTTAAAATACTCAGCGAGGAAATCGAGCGGATTCATTCTTTTTCGGGACTTTTAGGGGAAAGCCCGCTTATGCAGGAGCTGTTCAGCCGCCTCCAGCGTATCGCCGATACCGAGACTTCAGTGCTTCTTACCGGGGAGAGCGGGTCGGGCAAAGAGATAACGGCGCGAGCCCTGCATGGATACAGCCGGCGCAAAGAAAAGNCTTTTGTCGCCATCAATTGCTCGGCGCTGCCCGAGAATCTTCTGGAGAGCGAGCTTTTCGGTCATGTGAAGGGCGCTTTTACCAACGCCTGGCAGGACCGGACCGGACTTTTGCTGGAAGCAAGCGGCGGCACGCTGTTTCTCGACGAAATAGGCGATATGCCGCAGAGCCTGCAGCCGAAACTGCTGCGAGCNCTTGAAGAACGTACTGTTCGTCCGGTGGGCGGCAACAAGGAAATGGGCTTTGACGCGCGTATTCTTGCGGCAACCAACATAGATATCGAGAAGGCCGTAGCTGAAGGNCGGTTTCGCGAGGATCTCTATTACCGCCTCAATGTGATTAAAGTCGATATCCCGCCCCTGCGCAAACGCGACACCGATATTCCCCTTCTGGCACGAAAGTTTGTCGGCGATTNCGCCGAAAAACTCGGCAAGAAGGTGACCGGTCTTGCCGATTCGACCGTCAAGCGCCTGCTCAGTTACGAATGGCCTGGTAATGTCAGGGAACTGCGCAATGCCATGGAGCATGGTGTCGTCATGACGCTCTTTGAAAAAATCGTTCCCGAGGATCTTCCCGAAAAGATCCAGCTGCACACCAGTCGTTCCCTGTTCTGGGAAACCGATAAACCCGCAGAACTTATATCGCTGGAGGAGATGACCGAACGCTACATTGCCTATGTCCTCAAAATGAGCAAAGGCAACCAGACGCTTGCTTCCCAGATCCTGAACATAGACCGTAAGACATTGTATCGCCGACTGCAGAAGCCTCTGGAATAACCGGTTTCTTCCCATCCTCCTTTTTGGTCTTGAACAGTTGTAGCCCCCCCCTTTTTAAGGTGAGGCAAAAGTCCCCCTCTGGGGCATTCTGCCCCAGATATCCTCTTTCCAGATCAGCCGTATTATACTCGAATCAGCATCGATTCCTCCCTGTTCAGTACATCGGGGAGTAATTTCTTCGAACAATTTTTCGTGGCATAAAAACTGCAAGTCACCTGGACAGTCAAGAGGTTTGAATCATTAAAAGAGCATTTCGGAATATCAAGCATGAGAATAATTATAGGAATTTTCCAGGACAAAGAAGACCTGGTGAGGTTCAACAGGCAGCGAATGTTCGATAGTACCTCCTTGACGGAAGTCGGGCCGTTTTTTTCGAAGAACCAGGCCCTGTTATGGATGAAAGAGTTACACAGCCGCATTGAAAACAGTGAAATTGCATTTATTCCCGCTCATTCTGAAAATGAATTGAAATGGTTTGGCTTTACTTTCGAGGAATAAAGTCGATGACGAAGCCTCGATTTTGTACTGAAGAGGCCTGAATGATCTCAAATTTCAACTTGAACTGTCCGCAATGAAAACGTTTCTTCCTGATCAAACGCCATCGATTCCATCTTCCCTGAAGATCAAGGGACGGATGATTCCCCACGAGGAATTCACTGCCAGATTAAAAAATTTTTGTGCTTCGCTCGGTTTCAGGCGGGTAAAGATCTCGAGCGCGGGCTCTTTTTTCACGACCTGGGCTGCTTCTCCCGGCACACCGGAAGGCGTTGCAACGGAGGACGTTGCAGTGCTTATCCTCTCATGCAGGGTCTCGTACAATCCGAACTGGGGTGGATACAGTGGTCTGCCGCAGTTGCTGGTTCGGGAGCGTGCCGATACCTCGGCCGAACAATGCCCNGCCGGTTTTATTGACCCGTTTCTGCAGCAGTACAGGTTTGCCAAAGATCATATTTTCCTCACCGAGACCGAGCAGGGCCGGCATCTGATTACTGTGCCGCAAAGTTTTTTGAAAAAGGACGGGAAAAACCCCAGGCTGATACTCCGACTCGACAAGATAGCCGAACCCGACAAGGACGGTACGTATTCTCCCGTGATGATCTCCGGTTCAATGACCTCGTATGCGCTGTCGGAGAGTTTCCTGCAGGTCCTTGCCGCCCGGAGATTTGTCTGGAAATCAGGCAGGAGTATTCCCATCGACAGCTGTCTCGGCAGCGAGTTGTTCTTTTTTGCCGGTATCGATCTGGCCGTGGATCAAAACAGTCGGATTTGTGCAACGCTTCTCCCCCATCTTAACCGGATCGTCACACACCGGACCCCGCATCTGCGGGCGGCGGAAATCCATCTCCGGCAGGAATTCGCCCGGGCGCTGGAGACATTCACGGCTCATCATCCGGAAAGTGGAAATGTGTTGTGTCTGGCCGGGCTGGATATCGATATGACCGCTTTTAAAGGACAGGGGGAACAGTATTTCGTGCCCTGGAAAGCCTACCTGGAGCGGGCCGGCAGGGATTTGGGCGAAGAGTGCGCCCTGGAGCAGGACGATCTGTTCGTGAGGCTGATGCAGCAGGAGAAGTTGTGTTCGGTATGAACTCGATCTTTCCGGCAAAGCCTTCCCGGCTGATGTCCCAGGCCCATCTGAAACATAATTCTTCTAAAAAAACATGAATATTTTTCTTTTATCTCTGGCTATTGTAGTCGCAGGCGGAGCAATTCCCCTGTTCACGCACCGTAAAATGATGCTGACCAAGTGGGTTTATCTGGCGACCACACTGATCGGCTGCATCACCGGCCTCTTGGCCCTCTTCTCATCGGTAGAGAGTCTGGGCGAAATGGCCTGGTCGTGGTCGTGGCTCCATGCTTTTACCTTGGCATTCTCCTGTGACCACTTAAGCTTTTTTTTCCTGCTGCCGATTTTTATAATCTGCCCCCTGGCGGCAATCTACAGTTTTTCCTACTTCGACAAAACCGAAAATTCCCTGCGGATGGCGGTCAGCTTTTTCTGCACAAATATTCTCATCGCCTCCATGGCCCTGGTGACGATGGCCGCCAATATCCTGGCCTTTGCCTTAGTATGGGAAATCATGTCGTTGTCGTCCTACGTGCTGGTCATGTATGANTATGAAAAGGCGATAACGAGAACCGCAGGCTATCTCTACTTTCTCTTTGCCCAGGTTGGGGCACTCCTGATATTTGCCGCCTTTGGGGTTATCTTCAGCCATACCGGCAGCATGTCATTCGATC
>JGI25320J50211_1000760_pt1 | contig 16165 bp, 17 predicted proteins | sample AutmiccommuBRH21_FD_50211 | JGI IMG/M metagenome (IMG submission 50211)
CCCGCCGGTGCCCCGGGCGACGCCGATGGCGATCGCCCCGATGATGGCGTGCACGATGCCGTTGACGACGTGGCCGGCGGCGGCCCACCAGGCGGCGGCGGGATGGTCCTCGACCTGCTTCGCCTTGTCCCGGACCTCGCGCTTCACGCCCCCGTCAGTCATGCGCTCATCGTAGGGTGCCGCGGCCGGTCACTTGAGCAGTTTGGACATGCGGCGGTCGGCCAGGCGCTTGCCGCCCGTCTGGCAGCCGGGGCAGTACTGCAGCGACGAGTCCGCGAAGGACACCTCCGCGATGGTCGAGCCGCACACGTCGCAGGTCTGTCCGGTCCTGCCGTGGACGCGCATCCCCGCCCGCTTGGCGTCCTTCAGCTGATCGATGGGGACCCCGGCGGCCGACCCGATGGCGTCACCGAGCACACGCCGGAGGTGCCCGAACAGGTCCGCGACCGCGGCCTCGTCGAGTGTGTCGGCCGGTTTGAAGGGGCTCAGGCGGGCGGCGTGGAGGATCTCGTCGCTGTAGGCGTTGCCGATGCCTGCCAGGACCTTCTGGTCGCGCAGGACGCCCTTGATCTGGGCGCGCCCGGCGCGCGCCAGGATGGCGCGCAGGTCGTCGGCCGTGAAGGCGGGATCTATGGGGTCCGGGCCGAGCGCCGCGATCCCGGGCACCTCGGCCGGGTCCTCGACCACGTAGACCGCCAGGTGCTTCTGGGTGCCGGCCTCGGTCACGCTGAACCCCGACCCGTCGTCGAGCACGATCCGAAGCGCGAGCCCCGACTTGCCGGGCTTGGCCGGGACCTTGGGCGCGACCTCGTGCCACGTGACCCAGCCGGCCCGGGCGAGGTGCACGATGAGGTGCACGCCCTGGGCGGCGACGTCGATGAACTTGCCGTGCCGGCTGACGCCGTCGATCTCCAGCCCGGCCAGTGCCGTCAGCGGCACCCGGTAGGTCTTGAGCGCGGCGAAGGACACCAGGTGGCCCTCCGCGATCACCCGGCCGCGCGCCTTCGCATCGAGGGCGTTAACGAGCGCCGCCACCTCAGGAAGTTCAGGCATCGGGTCCTCCTCTCAGCGACAGCCCGCCGCGGCTGCTCTGCCACGCGGCCGTCAGGGCCGCCCCGTCCATGCTGCCGCGTCCGGACCACCGCAGCCCCGGCAGCGCCAGCGCCCGGTCGAGGCGCGTCAGATACTCCTCGCGGGGCACCTCGTACGCGCCCAGCGTCCCGAGGTGCTCCGTCAGCCACTGCACGTCGAGCAGCGTGACCCCGACGTCGGTCAGCTCCACGGCGAGCCGCAGCAGCGCCACCTTGGACGCGTCGCGTCCGAGCGCCGGGTGATGGAACATCGACTCGCCGGCGAACATGCCCCCGACGTGCACGCCGTACAGGCCGCCGACGAGCCGCCCCTCGCCGTCCCACGTCTCGACGGAGTGCGCCCAGCCTCCGCGGTGCAGGGTGCGGTAGACCGACGCGACGCGCTCGTCGATCCAGCCGTGCGGGCGCGCCGGGTCCGCGCAGGCGTCGACGACCTGGTCGAACGCGGCGTCGACCGTCGTGGTGTATCTCCGGGCGGAGCGGCGCAGCGACCTCGTCACGTGCAGCCCGCGGATGGGCAGGAGCCCCCGCAACATAGGCGACCACCACCCCATCTCGGGCGCGTCCGGCTCCAGGGGCATCGGGAAGACGCCGCAGCGGTATCCCTCCAGCGCCAGGGCAGGGCTGAACTCTTCGGAGTATCCGATGAGATCCTGGCCCGGCCAGTCGTGCGGCCGGCCGAACGTCACGCCCAGCATCGTCCCAGTCTGGCAGGCGGCACCGACCGTCCGGGAGGGGTCGACGGGTTTGGGTGCGTGTGCGACGCTTGAACTCGGAAAGGGGACCGCATGAGCGATCAGCGTGTCGTCGCGGTGGCCGAGGGGTTCACCGCCGACGTCTTCCACGAACTCCTGCAGCTGGCCATCGAGGGCAAGGGGAAGCTCCCGGGCGCCAAGCAGGCCGCCAATCAGCTGCTGGCCCAGCGCAGCGACCCCGAGGCCGCCGTGTCGCGGATGATCGCCCAGCACGTCGCCATGGCGGGCGGCCAGGGCTTCGCGACCAACTGGGGCGGCTTCTTCGTCTCCCTGCTCACGATCCCCGCCAACATCGCGGCGTCGTCGTTCCTGCAGGCCCGCCTGGTGTCCGGCATCGCCCACCTGCGCGGCTACGAGGTCGGCGACCCGCGCGTCCGCACGGCGATCCTCATGGTCATGCTCGGCCCCGGCGCCATGGCGCACCTGGTGAGCACCGGCGTGCTCCCCAGTTCGCCGCTGGTCGTGGCGACGGCGCCGGTGTTCGACGCGCGGCTCGACGGGCAGGTGTCGCGGGCGCTGCTCGACCGGGCCCTCAACCAGGTCACCGGCAAGCGGCTCGGACTGCGCCTGGCCCGCGGGATCCCGCTCGTGGGCGGCGGCGTGGGCGCCGCGGTCGACGGCTGGTCCACCCGCGCCATCGCGATCCACGCCATGAACGAGTTCCCCAGCCGGCGGCCCCGGACCTCGTCGGGGCACGCGGAGGGCGCCTCGGAGGCCTCGGGCCCGGCGGAGTAGCCGTTCAGTATGCGCGCGGCACCCGGTGCGTGATGAGGCAGGTCACCTCGTAGGTGATCGTGTCCATGAGCCGGGCGAGTTCCTCGACCCCGATGCGCTCGGCACCGCTGACCCCCATCAGCACCACCTCGTCGCCCACGGCCGCCGTCGGCTGGTCCGGGCCGAGGTCGATCATGGTCTGGTCCATGCACACCCGCCCGACCACCGGGTAGGACCTGCCCCCGATGAGCATCCGCCCCCGCGACGACAGGAGCCGCGAGTACCCGTCGCCGTAGCCGACGGCCACCGTGCCGATCCACGTATCGCGGGGCGCGACCCAGGACCGGCCGTATCCGACGCTCTCCCCTGCCTCCACCCGCTTGACGAAGCTCAGGCGCGACACCCAGCGGCCCACGTCGTGCAGCGCCCTCGTCCTCGGCGTCTCGGCGTCGGGGTAGGAGCCGTACAGCATGATGCCCGGGCGCACCATGGTCGTGCGCCCGAGGTCGTGGCCCAGCAGGGCGCCGGAGTTCGCGGCGTGCACGTGCTCGACGGGGCCGACGGCCGCCTCGACCTCCGCGACGGCGGCCTCGAACCGCGAGAGCTGGTCGCGGGTGAACGCGCTCCCCGCCGCGACGTCGCTGATGGGCAGATGCGTGAACACTCCCCCCAGGCGGAGGTTGGCGGCGCGGTCGATGCGGCGGGCCAGGTCGACGGCGTCCGCCGGATCGGCGCCGACGCGTCGCATGCCGGTGTCGAGCTTGAGGTGCACGTCGACGGTGCCGCGCGCGGCGGCGGCCGCGGCCTGCGCGGCGTCGATGGCCCCGGCCGTCCCGACCGAGAGCGTGACGTCGGCGGCGACGGCCTCGGCGAGGTCGTCGTCGAAGGTGGGCGTGAACTTGAGGATGGGCAGCCGGACCCCGGCCGCGCGGAGCCGGCTCGCCTCGTCGGTCACGGCGACGCCCAGCCAGTCCGCGGATCCGCGCTGCTCGATGCTGCGCGCCACCTCGACCAGGCCGTGCCCGTAGGCGTTCGCCTTGACCGCGGCGAGCATCGTGCGCCCGCCGGCCAGGTCGCGGGCGACCGCGAGGTTGGCGTGGATGGCGTCGAGGTCGACGTGGAACCGGGTGGGCGCGGGCATGGGGACAGTGTGGCGGATCAGAACAGCAACGCCAGCGCGGGCTCCTGGAGGATGGACGCGACGTCGTGCAGGAACCGCGACCCCTGCTCGCCGTCGACGACCCGGTGGTCGAACGCCACCGCGAGCGTCGTCACCCAGCGCGGCACGACCCGCTCGTCGGCGCCCGTCCCGACCACCCACGGGCGGCGCTGGATCGATCCCATGCAGAAGATCGCGGATTCGTCGCCGTTGATGATGGGCGTACCGGCGTCGACGCCGAACACGCCGACGTTGGTGATGGTGAACGTGCCGGCGGCGTAGTCGCCCGGCTGGAGCTTGCCCTCCCGCGACACCTGCACCAGCTGGTTGATCGCCTGGCACAGCTGCAACAGGCTCAGCCGGTCCGCGCCCTTGATGTTGGGGACCATGAGCCCCCGGGGCGTGGCGGCGGCGATGCCGAGGTTGACGTCGCCGTAGTAGACGATCTCCTGGCGCTCCTCGTCCCACGACGAGTTCAGCTCCGGGTTCCGCTCCAGCGCCAGGCAGATGGCCTTGGCGTAGACGAGCAGCGGCGAGACGCGTAGCCCCGTGAACTCCCGGCGGCCCTTGAGGGTCTCGACGAAATCCATGGTGGCGCTGACGTCGACGGTGATCCACTCGGTGACGTGGACGTGCGTCTGGACGGACCGCACCATGTTCTCGGCCGTCACCTTGCGCACGCCCTTGATCGGGACGCGGCGCTCGGCGCGGCCCTGGCGCGGATCGAAGCCGCCGAGCCCCTCGGAGGGGCCGAAGCCCGCGCCGAAGCTGGAGCCGCTGAACGAGGTGCCGGCGTGCGGCTGGCCCGGCGCCGCGTCGGCGTCGCCGATGCGTGGCCCGGACGCCTGGAACGCGGCGTGGTCGTTGAGGATGCGGCCCTGCGCGGGCTGCTCGTCCAGGTACCGGAACGCGGCGGCCGCCTCGACGTCGCGGCGGGTGACGGTGCCGTCGGGGCCCGTGCCGATGACGGTCCCGAGGTCCACGCCCAGGTCCTTGGCGTACTTGCGCACCGGCGGCTTGGCCTTCGCGTCGCCCGGGTCGGAGGCCAGGACGAGTTGGGACTCGGATGGCGCGGTGCCGGGTGTCGGCAGCGGGTCTCCGCTCGCCTGAGCCGTGACGACGGTGGCGGGCTGCACCTCGTCGGCCCGCCGGCCCGGCTCGTGCTGGTCGTAGGCGGCCGACATAGCAGCCGCCGCCGAGGCGTGGTCGGGGGTCTCGCGCGTGCGGCGTCGCCGCCGCGTGGGCGCACCGTCCGAGGCACCGTAGCCGACGAGGTTGGGTCCGGCGCCGTCCGGCTCCGGCTCGGCGCCGTCGTCGATCTCGACGATGGGCGTGCCCACCTCGACCGTGGTGCCCTCCGCCACCAGGAGCGCGGCGACGGTCCCGGCGAACGGCGACGGCAGCTCGACCAGGGACTTGGCGGTCTCGATCTCGACCAGCACGTCGTTGACCTCGACGACGTCGCCGGCGGCGACCCGCCAGGCGACGATCTCCGCCTCCAGGAGGCCCTCGCCCGGGTCCGGCAACAGGAACTGACGCTTCATCTCACCACTCCTAGTACGCGAGCGACCGGTCGACGGCGTCGAGGATCCGGTCCACGCCGGGCAGGTACTCCTCCTCGACGCGACTGGGCGGGTAGGGCATGTCGTAGCCGGCCACGCGCAGCACCGGCGATTCCATCACGTAGAACAGGTCCTCGTGCAGCTTCGCGGCGATCTCGGCGCCCAGGCCGAGGGTCTTCGGCGCCTCGTGCACGACGATGGCGCGCTTCGTGCGCCGCACCGACGACTCGATCGTCACCCAGTCGAGGGGGCTCAGCGTGCGCAGGTCGACGACCTCGAGCGACGTCCCTTCCTCCGCCGCCACGGCGGCCGCGTCCAGGCAGGTCTTGACCATCGGGCCGTAGCACAGCAGCGTGGCGTCGGTGCCGTAGCGCGACACCTGGGCCTGGTGCATGGGGGCGGGCCGGGCCGTGAAGTTGACCGCGCCCTTGACGTGGTAGCGGCGCTTCGGCTCCAGGAAGACCACCGGGTCGTCGGACTGGATGGCCTGCTGGATCATCCAGTAGGCGTCGTTGGCGTTGGAGCAGGCGACGACCTTGAGCCCAGGCGTGTGCGCGAAGTAGGCCTCCGGGGACTCGGAGTGGTGCTCGATCGCGCCGATGCCGCCGCCGAACGGGATCCGGATCACCATCGGCATGGCCGTGTGCCCGCCGGTCCGCATGTGCATCTTGGCCACCTGGGTGACGATCTGCGAGAAGCCGGGGAAGACGAAGCCGTCGAACTGGATCTCGACGACGGGCCGGTAGCCGCGCATCGCGAGCCCGACGGCGGTGCCGATGATCCCGGACTCGGCCAGCGGCGAGTCCACGACGCGGTTCTCACCGAACTCCGCCTGCAGGCCCTCGGTGATGCGGAAGACGCCGCCGAGCTTGCCGATGTCCTCTCCCGCGAGGAGGACCTTCGGATCCGCCTGCAGCGCGCGGCGCAGCCCCCGGTTCAGGGCCTTGGCCATGGTCAAGGTCTCGCTCATGCGTCCTCCTCCAGGGCGGCGGCGAACTCGGCGTACTCGCGGCGCTGCGCCTCCAACGCCACGGTGGGCTCGGCGTAGACGGTGTCGAAGAGGCGCTCCATCGTCGTGGCCTCGAGCGTCGGGATGGCGGCCCGGGCCGCGGCCCCGAACTCCTTGGCCTCCGCCTCGACGGCGTCCTGCCACGCGTCGTCGATGGCGCCCATGCCGCGCAGGTAGGTGGTGAGGCGCGCGATCGGGTCGCGGCCGCGCCAGGCCTCCTCGTCGGCGCGCTCGCGGTACTTCGTCGGGTCGTCGGAGGTGGTGTGCGCCCCCATGCGGTACGTGAAGGCCTCGATGAACGCCGGCCCGTCGCCCGCCCGCGCGCGGGCCATCGCCCAGTCCGTGACGGCCTTGACCGCCAGCACGTCATTGCCGTCCACCTGGACGCCTGGGAAGCCGAACCCCCGGGCGCGCTGGTACAGCGGGATCCGCGACTGCAGGGCGATGGGCTCGGAGATGGCCCACTGGTTGTTCTGGCAGAAGAACACCACCGGCGCGTTGTAGGAGGCGGCGAACACGTACGCCTCGTTGACGTCGCCCTGGCTGGCGGCGCCGTCGCCGTGGTAGACGATGACGGCGGCGTTGTCGTCGTCGCGCTCGTTGCCGACGGCGCCGTCGAGCTGCAGGCCCATGGCGTAGCCGGTGGCGTGCAGCGTCTGGCAGCCGATGACGATCTGGTAGTTCTTGAAGGAGTCGAGTTTCTCCCAGTAGCCGCCGTTGGAGCCGCGGAAGAGCGACAGCATGTTGGTCACCGGGACTCCCAGCACCATCGCGACGGCGTGCTCGCGGTAGGACGGGAAGACGACGTCGGCCGGCCGCAGCGCGTGGGCCGAGCCGACCTGGGCGGCCTCCTGCCCGATCAGCGGCGTCCACAGCCCCAGCTCACCGTGCCGCTGGAGGGCCGTGGCCTCCGCGTCGAACCGGCGGGCCAGGATCATGTCCTTGAGGTAGCCGACCAGGTCCTCGGTGGTGCCGTCGAACCGGAACTCGTCGTGCTCCACTCGGGTCCCGTCGGGGGTGAGCAGCTGAACCATGTCGTCGCTCTGACCGCGCACGCGGCCTCCTTCCAAGTTACGTTTCCGTAGCTTACGCAAGCGTAGCTTACGGGGTTTCGGGTCGATAGTTGTGACGCAGCGGGGTACCCGGGGTGGCGGCGCGGTGACGGCAGCGTGAATCGGGCACGGAGATCCTCGTGCCCGTGACAGTCGAGCTCGCCGACGGCGCCCCCGTCGACGACGATGACGAGCCCACCCCGCCGGTCGTCCGGCCCGGGCTGCCCTCCACGGGCAACTGACCCATCACGATTCAGAGGGGCCGGGCACTGAGCCCGGCCCCTCTGATCGTTTCCCAGTCCGGTCAGCCGGCCAGCGTCGCGACCAGTACCGCCTTGATGGTGTGCATCCGGTTCTCCGCCTGGTCGAACACGATGCTCGCCTCGGACTCGAAGACCTCGTCGGTCACCTCCACGCCCTCGATGCCGAACTCCTCCTTGAGTCCGCGCCCCACCGTCGTGGCGAGGTCGTGGAAGGCCGGCAGGCAGTGCATGAACTTCACGTCCGGGTTGCCGGTGGCGCGTAGCAGCTCGGCGTTGATCTGGTAAGGCCGCAGGAGCTCGATGCGCTCGGCCCACACCTCCTTGGGCTCGCCGAGCGAGACCCACACGTCGGTGTAGACGAAGTCGACGCCCGCGACACCGGCCGCCACGTCGTCGGTGACGGTGATCCGCGCCCCCGTCGTCTCGGCGAGGCGGCGCGCCTCGGCCACCACGTCGTCGGCGTTCTGCTGCGCGACCGGCGCCACCATCCGCACGTCCATGCCCATCAGGGCGCAGCTGATCAGCAGCGAGTTGCCGACGTTGTTGCGGGCGTCTCCGAGGAACGCGAAGGAGATCTCCTCCAACGGCTTGCCGCTGTGCTCGATCATCGTGAGCTGGTCGGCGAGCATCTGTGTGGGGTGCCAGTCGTCGGTGAGGCCGTTGTAGACGGGCACGCCGGCGTGGGCGGCCAGCGTCTCGACGACGTCCTGCCCGGCGCCGCGGTACTCGATGCCGTCGTACCAGCGGCCCAGGACGCGGGCGGTGTCGGCGGCCGACTCCTTGTGTCCGATCTGCGACCCGGAGGGGTCCAGGTAGGTGGTCATGCCGCCCTGCTCCGCGACGGCGACCTCGAAGGCGCACCGGGTCCGGGTCGAGGTCTTCTCGAACAGCAGCGCGACCTTCTTCCCGACGAGGCGGCGCTCCTCGCGTCCCTCGCGGCGCTGCAGCTTGAGCTCGGCCGAGAGGTCGAGCAGGCCACGCCATTCGTCGGGGGTGAAGTCCAGCTCCTTGAGGAAGCTGCGGCCGCGCAGGCTCATCGTCGTCGCCTTTCCTGGGTCGGGTCCGTGAGGACCCACAGGCTACCGCCCCGCGTGCGCCCGGCCCCGCGTGACCGCCGCGAGCACGCCGTCGACTGCGGCCTCGATGTCGGCCAGCGTCTCCTGGAAGCCGTCCTCGGTGCCGTACCAGGGGTCGACGAGCGACTCGCCCTCCGGCTTGTCGGGGTTGAAGTCGTTCAGGAGCGCGAGGTTGGTCGCGCCCGGCGCGATGCGCTGCAGCCGCGCGACGTGCATGGGCTCGGCGGCGACGACGAGGTCCGCCGAGGCGATGTCGCGGGCGCCGATCTTCCGCGCGCGGTGACCGGAGGCGTCGTAGCCGTGCTGCTCGAGCACCCGGGCGGCCCGACGGTCGATGGGGTTGCCCTCCTCCTCGTTCGAGACGCCGAAGCTCTCGATCCGCACGTCGAGTCCCAACTCGTCGGCCCGACGGCGTGCCACACGTTCGGCCATGGGTGACCGGCAGATGTTGCCCCAACACACGAACAGAAGCGTTGCCATGGCCTCCACGATACCCACGCACGGCGCGAGCGCCGAGTCGGCGGGGTGCGGGTAGGATGAGGCGCTGTATGCAGTGAAAGCAGACGGGGGACGGTCATGCAGATCTTGGTGGTGGACGACGATCAGGCGGTGCGCGACTCGCTCGCCCGGTCGCTGACGTACACCGGCGACGAGGTGCAGACCGCCGCCGACGGCGTCGAGGCCCTCGCGAAGCTCGTCAGCTACACGCCCGACGCCATCATCATGGACGTCATGATGCCGCGCCTCGACGGCCTCGAGACCACCCGCATGCTCCGCGAGGGCGGCAACGACATCCCGATCCTCATCCTCACGGCGCGCGACGCGGTCGGGGACCGGGTGGACGGGCTGGACGCCGGCGCCGACGACTACATGGTCAAGCCCTTCGCGCTCGACGAGCTGCTGGCCCGGCTGCGCGCCCTGACCCGGCGCTCGAAGCCGGCCCCGGAGGCCGAGTCCAAGGTCCTCACGTTCCAGGACGTCACGCTCGACACGCAGCACCGCGAGGTCACGCGCGGCGGCCAGCACATCTCGCTCACGCGCACCGAGTTCGCCCTGCTGCAGGTCTTCATGGAGAACCCGCGCCGGGTCATGGAACGCAACACACTGCTCAACGAGGTGTGGGGATTCGAGTTCCCGACGACGGCGAACTCGCTCGAGGTCTACATCGGCTACCTGCGCCGGAAGACGGAGGCGGGAGGCCGCCCCCGCCTCATCCACACGGTGCGGGGGATCGGCTACGTCCTGCGTGAAACGCCCCCGTGATCGGGAGCTGGTGGATCCGCCTGCGGCGCGGGATCGGCCGGCTCGTCAGCGGGCAGTCGTTGCAGTGGCGGCTGGCGCTGCTCACCGGCGGCAGCGTCGCGCTGTCGGTCCTCGCGGTGGGGGCGACGTCGTACGGCGTCACCCGGTGGTCGCTGCTTGAGCAGCTGGACCGGGAATTGGTCGGTGTCGCGCAGACCGCGTCGCAGACCATCTCGTCGAACGTGTCGAACATGGGCGGCCTGTCCGCCGACATGCTGGGCGCGTCCAACGGCCTGCTCGCGTTGGTGTCCGCCGACGGCGTGGTGAAGCAGGTTCCGGGGCAGCCGGTGGCGCTGCCGGCCGGGGCGGAAGAGATCACGATCGCGCGGATGCAGAGCGGGTCGTCCGCGCGGACCGTGGACGCCGACGGCACCGCCTACCGCATCGTGTCGGTGCCCATGACCGTCGACGCCGACCATTACGCGGTCATCTACGGGCGGCCCACCACCGCGCTGGAGGCCACACTCGGCTCGCTGTGGATCGTGCTGCTGGCGGCCGGGCTGCTCGGCATCGTCACGACCACCGTCGCGGCGCTGTGGGCGGCACAGGCCGTGCTGGCCCCCGTCCGGCGACTGTCGCAGGCGGTGAAGTCCGTCACGCAGACCGACCAGCTCAACCCCATCCGCATCTACGGCCGCGACGACCTGGGCGAGCTGACGAAGTCGTTCAACCTCATGCTGCGCTCGCTGCAGACGTCGCGGGAACAGCAGCGCCAACTCATCGCCGACGCGGGCCACGAGCTGCGCACGCCGCTGACGTCGATGCGCACGAACATCGAGCTGCTGCTCGCCGACGACAAGTCCGGCATGCTCCCCGAGGGGGCCCGCTCGGTGATCCTCGGCGACGTCGCGGCGCAGCTCGGCGAGTTCTCCGCCCTCGTCGGCGACCTGGTGGCCCTCACCCGCGACGACCACCTCCAGCGCCCCCACGAGCCGCTGGACATGGCCGACGTGACGGAGGCCGCGGTCGAGCGGGCGCGCCGTCGCGGCCCTGGCATCAGGTTCGACGTCGCCCTGGAGCCGACGCCGGTCATGGCCGACGCCGCGACGCTGGAGCGCGCGATCACCAACCTGCTCGACAACGCCGTGAAGTTCTCCCCCTCCGACGGCACCATCACGGTCACGCTCGAGGACGGCACGCTGACCATCGTCGACGAGGGGCCGGGCATCGCGGAGGAGGACCTGCCGCTGATCTTCGACCGCTTCTACCGCTCGGACCGCGCCCGCAACACGCCCGGCACGGGCCTCGGGCTGTCCATCGTCGACCACACCGTGCGCGCGCACGGCGGGTCGGTGCGCGCCAGCAACGACACCGAGCGCGGCGCCAAGTTCGTGATGCGGCTGCCCGTCATCACCGAGACGGCCGAGCCGGCGCTGTGAGGTCCGGGGCGTGACGGTCGTGCTCACCCCCGCGCAGCGCCGCGGGCTGTCGGTCGGCGTCGCCACCGGTCTGTACGGGATCTCGTTCGGGGCGCTGGCGGTCGCGGCGGGCCTGTCGGTGGCGCAGGCGTCGGCCCTCAGCCTGCTGATGTTCACCGGCGGCTCGCAGTTCGCGTTCGTCGGGGTCGTCGCGGGGGGCGGGTCGCTCGGCTCCGCGACCGCCGCCGCCTCCCTGCTGGGTGTGCGCAACGCGATCTACGGCGTGACGGCCAACGCGATGCTGCGGCCGCGGGGCTGGCGGCGCTTCGCCGCGGCGCAGGTGACGATCGACGAATCCATCGCCACGGCCTCGGCCGCGGAGGACGCCGACGAGGAGCGTCGCGGGTTCTGGGCCGGCGGTCTCGCGGTGTTCGTGCTGTGGAACCTGTTCACGGTGGTCGGGGCGCTCGTCGGCGATGCGCTGGGCGACCCGGCGGCGTGGGGCCTCGACGGCGCCGCGGTGGCGGCCTTCCTCGGCCTCCTGTGGCCGCGGCTGCGGGGCCGGGACCCGGTGGCGGTGGCGGTCGTCGCGGCGGTGGTCACGGTCGCGGTGGCGCCGGTCGTCCCGCCGGGCATCCCCATCATCATCGCGGCGGCGGTGGCCCTCGTCATGACGGCCGCACAGCACCGGCGTCGCGCCGGGAGTGGGGCGGTGCGGCCGTGAACCTGTGGCTGTGGATCCTCGCCGCGTGCGCGATCGCGTATGTGACCAAGCTCGTCGGTTACCTGTTGCCGGCGTCGTGGCTGGAGAACCCGTGGGTGTCGACGCTCTCGCACGGGGTCACCGTCGGGCTGCTCGCGTCCCTGGTGGCGGTGAACACCTTCGTGTCCGGGACGTCCATCGTTCTCGACGCGCGGGTCGTCGCGCTGGGGGCGGCCGCCGTCGCGCTGCTGGTGCGGGCGCCCTACCTTGTGGTCGTGGTCGTCGGGGCGGCCGCCGCCGCGCTGGCGCGCCTGGCCGGCATGGCCTGAGCGGGTTGTCCACAGGGTTACGCACAGCTGTGCACAGGTTACGCCGGTGTAATTCGGCCTCCGCCATGGAGGTACCTCTAGGCTTTCCGCGTGACCGGTTCATTCAGCGTCCGCGAGCTACGGTCCGACGATCGGTCCCTGCTCCTGGCTGCGACATTGGGAAACCTGAATTGGCAGGAGGCACGGTTCACCGAGCAGGAGATTCTCGAACGGAGCGAATTCCGCCACTACCTCGACGTGCGGTTCGACCGAGGGGACTTTGGTTGGGTTGCCGAGGACGACGGGGTTCCGGTGGGGGCGGCATGGGCCCTATTCCTGCCGCACGACGATGCCGGCTACGGATTCGTCGACGAGCGGACTCCAGAAGTGTCTGTGTGGGTGAGCGCAGGTCACCGTCGAATGGGGATCGGCAGAGCTCTGCTACAACGCCTACGAGCAACAGCCTCGTCTCGGCACATCGCCACGCTCAGCCTGTCGGTCGAGCCCGACAACCACGCCCGAAACTTGTACCTGTCGGAGGGCTACGTCCCGGTGGCAGGGCGCGAAGACGATGGCGTCATGGTGAAACATTCACACACGTGTGAAGCTCACATCTAGCGGGGAGCTCGGAGGTCGGCGGTCTCCCTTCGGCCCTTGGCTCTAGCCTGGCCCCGTGACCCGTTTCAGCTCACTGCCCATCCGTGAAGTGATCGGCGACACCATCGCGGACGGCTCCGTCTGGCCCTTCAGCATGGGCCCGGTCAGCCAGCTGCTGCGCGACGGGCTCGAGTTGTCCGAGCTGACGGTGCTGGTGGGGGAAAACGGGGTCGGGAAGTCGACCGTCATCGAGGCGATCGCCATCGCCTATGGGCTGAGTCCCGAGGGCGGCAGCACGCACGTCCGGCCGTCCCTGCGCCCCACCGAGTCGCCGCTGCACGAGAGGATTCGGCTGGTTCGCGGCCTGGCCCACTCCCGCTGGGGTTACTTCCTCCGCGCCGAGACCATGCACGGCCTGTTGACCTTCCTCGAGCAGAACCCGGGGGCAGACGGCCCCTACCACGAACGCTCACACGGCCAGGCCTTCACCGAGCTTCTCAGCACCAAGCTGGTGCATCTGTCGCGCCGGGGTGGCCTCCTGGTGCTCGACGAGCCCGAGGCCGGACTCTCGTTCCTCACCCAGGTCAAGGTGGCCAACCTGTTGGCGGAGCTACGCGACGACGGCATCCAGGTGCTCATGGCGACCCACTCCCCCATCCTCACAGCGATCCCCGGGGCCCGCATCGTCGAGTTGGACGAGGACGGGTTCCGCACCCGGGAGTGGAAGAACCTGATGTCGGTGGCGCTGTACCGGCGATCCTCGCCGATCCCGGGTACTTCGGCTTGGACTGACCAGCCGGTGACCGCGCCGAGCCTGATGCCGTCGATCGGGGAGGATGAACCCATGGAAGCCCTGCACGCCGGCGCCACCCCCCGCAGCTGGCGGCGGGTGGCGCTGGCGATGATGGCCGCAGGGTGGGGCGCCAACCAGTTCGCTCCGATGCTGCTGGCCTACCGCGACGAACGCGGGTTGTCGGAGCAACTCGTGACCGGGATGTTCGCCGCGTACGTCGGCGGGCTCGTGCCCGCCATGCTCGCGGCGGCGTGGGTGTCGCAGCACACGGGCAAACGGCCGTGGGTGCGGATCTCGTCGGTGCTGATGCTCGCGGGCAGCGTCCTGCTCCTGTCGGGTGCCGACTCCCCTGGGCTGTTGTTCGCGGGTCGCATCGCGTCAGGGATCGGGGTCGGCCTGGTCATGGCCCCCGGCACGGCGTGGGTGAAGGAGTTGTCCGCCGGCCTGCCTGTGGGCACGGGTGCCCGCCGGTCCACGGTGGCGCTGACGGCCGGTTTCGCGATCGGCCCCATGGTCGCCGGCGTCCTTGCGCAGTGGTTCCCGGCACCACTGCAGCTCACCTACGTGGTCCACCTGGTCGCCCAGGCGGTCGCCGCTGCCTGGGTCTGGAACGCGCCGGAGCTCGACACGTCCGAGCAGCCCACGCCGACGGTCGCGACCGCCGCGGCGCACGTGATGCAGGGGTGGTTCTGGAAGCTGATCGTGCCGTCGGCGCCCTGGGTGTTCGGCGCGGCGACGGTCGCGTTCGCCGTCATCCCCGCCCTCGTTGGCCCCGTCCCCGGCCTGCCCAGGATCGCGGCCGCGGGCCTCGCCGCGGGACTGACGCTCGGCACCAGCGTGCTGGTTCAGCCGTCGGTCCGGAGCTACGCCCACCTCGATCCCGGCCGGACGCCACCGCTGGGCATGGCCGTCCTCAGCGTCGGCATGCTGATCGCGACCGCGGCCGCCCTGTCCCCGCATCCGCTCTGGCTGGCCCCCGCGGCGATCGTGCTGGGGGCGGCGCACGGCCTGCTCATGGTGGGCAGCATCACGATCGTCGAGCACCACACGCCGCCCCACCTGATGGCCCCGACGACGGCCGTCGTCTACAGCCTGACCTACATCGGCTTCCTCGCGCCCTATGTGGTCAGCTCAGCGTCGCTGTTCATCCCCACCTGGATGTTCCTCGCCGCGGGCGCCGGCGTCGCGGTCCTCACCCTGGCCTGGCTCTGGTTCGAACGGCGGGACGCCTGAAGAGCCGCCGCCCGGCCTGGCCCCCACATGGATCGCCGAGATGGTCTCGCGCCAGACCCGGTGACCAGCCCCTGACTCTGGCACAGTGGCGTCCATGGCCCTCCCACAGATGCCACCCCCGCGGCTCATCGCGCTGCGCAGCGTGGCCACCCTTGTGATCAGCCTGCTGATCGCCCAGGCCGGGTGGGCCGCCGCGTTCCTGGGCGGCGACACCGGCTACCGCCGACACCACGAGGTGATGGCCGGGATCACGCTGGCCGTGTGCGTCGCCGCCGCCGTCGTCTACGTCGCGCTGCGTCGCACGGCGGGGCCGGTGAACGTCGGCCTCGCCGTCGCGGTGGCCGTCGCGGCCAGCGTCCAGTACGGCCTGGGTGTGGCCGGCTCGACCTCCCTCCACATCTTCCTGGGCGTGCTGCTGGTCGGGCTGGGGACCGCGCTCACCTCCTGGACCTACCGGCACCGGCAGCCCGAGCCCGCCACGACCTGACGGGGCTCACACCGCGGCGTCGCCGTCGACGGGAAGGCTCAGCCTCGCCCCGAGTCCGCCGAGCTCGGACTCCCCCAGCGTGACGTCGCCGCCGTGGTCGCGCGCGATCTCCCGCGCGATCGACAGCCCCAGCCCGGTCCCTCCGGCGCCTCGCTCCCGCGCCTCGTCGAGCCGCACGAAACGTTCGAACACCCGTTCACGCTCGCCCTCCGGCACGCCCGGCCCGTCGTCCTCGACGACGACACCACCCTCCGTGACCGTCACCCGCACCGCGCCGCTCGCGTGCCGCACCGCATTCTCGACCAGGTTGCGCACGACCCTGCCCAGCGCCGCCGCGTCGCCGAACGCCATCCCGTGGCCTCGCAGGTCGACCGGAACCTCCGACGGCACCGCGGCGACCACCTCAGCCGCGACCGCCGCCAGGTCGACCGGGCGCCTCGCCGACGGAGCGGCGCCGACCCGCGCCAGCAGCAGCAGGTCGTCGACCAGGGCCTGCATCCGGAGCACCTCGGGCTGCAGCTCCGCTGACAAGTCGGCGGCCGACACCGCCTCCGGGTGGGCCACCGCCACCTCGACGCTGGCCCGCAGCGACGACAGCGGCGACCGCAGCTCGTGCGCGGCGTCCTCGACGAACCCGCGCTGCCGCGCGGCCGCGCGGTCCAGCCGGTCCAGCATCTCGTTGAGGGTCCGAGCCAGGGCGCCC
>JGI25320J50211_1000776_pt1 | contig 15880 bp, 13 predicted proteins | sample AutmiccommuBRH21_FD_50211 | JGI IMG/M metagenome (IMG submission 50211)
GGCCGGCCCGGCCGATCCGCTGCAGCGCCCCGGCGACCGTCGGCGGGGCCCCCACCTGGATGACGCGGTCCACGGCGCCCATGTCGATGCCGAGCTCGAGCGAACTGGTCGCGACGACGCAGCGGAGCTCGCCGGACTTGAGCGCGCCCTCGATCTCGGCGCGCGCCTCCTTGCTGACCGACCCGTGGTGCGCGCGGGCGATCACCGCGGGCGCGCCCCGCGACACGTCGGAGGCGGCCATCATCTGGGCGGGCGGCCGGTCCGGCGCCGCCGGGAGCGTGTCCGGCGCGTGGCGGGCCGCCCAGATCTCGTTGAGCCGCGCCGTCAAGCGCTCCGCCACCCGGCGTGAATTGGTGAACACCAGCGTCGACCGGCCGCTGGTGACGGTGTCGTAGACCTCCTGCTCGATGTGCGGCCACAGCGACGAACCCGTCGGGGCGTCCACGCCCACGGTGTCGGTGCCCGGGCCGGCGAGCAGCGGATCGAGGGGTGTGTCGCTTCCCGGCGCGGGTCCGGGGTCTGTGATGTCGGCCACCGGCAGCCGGACGTGGACGTCCCAGTCCTTCGCCGTCGGCGGGGCGACGACGGTGACCGTGCGGTCTCCCCCCAGGAACTGGGCCACCCGCTCGATGGGCCTGACCGTCGCCGACAGCGCGACGCGCTGCACGTCGTGGCCGACGAGCGCGTCGAGCCTCTCGAGGCTGAGGGCCAGGTGGCTGCCGCGCTTGGTGCCGGCCACCGCGTGGATCTCGTCGACGATGACCGTCTCGACGCCGGTCAGGGTGCTGCGGGCCGAGCTCGTGAGCATGAGGTGGAGCGATTCGGGCGTGGTGATGAGGATGTCGGGGGGCCGGCGCAGCAGCGCCGCCCGCTCCCGCGACGTCGTGTCCCCGCTGCGGACGCCGACCGTCACGTCGGCCGGCGGCAGGCCCAGCCGCTCGGCCGTCACGCGCATCCCGGTGAGGGGGGCGCGGAGGTTGCGCTCGACGTCGACCCCGAGCGCCTTGAGCGGCGACACGTACACGACGGTGGTGCCGGCCGTCCGGGGGCGCGCCGCCAGGCGGTCCAGGGCCCACAGGAACGCGGCGAGCGTCTTGCCCGATCCGGTCGGGGCGACGACGAGGGCGTGATCGCCGCGGGCGATGGCCGTCCAGGCCTCGACCTGCACCGCCGTCGGGGCGGCGAACACACCTCGGAACCACTCGCGCGTGGGCGCGGAGAAGGCGTCGAGCGCGTCGGTCATGCGCGCCAGTCTGCCACTGCCCCCCGACGGCCCGGTGAGGGTTTCTTGGGTGTAGTCACCCACGAAAGTCACACTGGAGAATCGGTGGGGCAGGCGCGGCAGCGTGACACGGTTCCAGTCCACCCTCGGGCCGACAGGGCAGCGGCGAGTTGGGCGGCCACCGCACAGGGGCTCGTTTCGACCGCCCACCATCCGTACCGCAGAGTCACCGCGCCGAGGCGCAGCGCGTGCTCATTGTCGCGCCACATGTCTTTCGACCAGTTCATGTGGTCACGCATGCCGTCCAACTCCACGAAGAGTCCCTCCGCGGGGTAGACGCCGTCGACTCTGCCTGAGTGTGTCCATTCCTGACGGCGAGGCACGGGAAGCCGGTGGGGCCCCAGAACCCTGGTATGGAACCGCCACTCAAGTGCGCTCTCGATGCCGCTGTTGGCATGGCTGACAAGACGACTGAGGGTGCTCGAGTGGCGCGTAGGCCCCTTGATCCTCAGCGTCTCAAGTAGCCGTGACGGGGTAGTGCGGCGGTTCGCCAGTGCCATTGCCACGGCCGATACCGTTGTGGTTTCGTCGCTCTCGTCCGCGAGGTCGCACAAGGCCACCTCGGGAGAGGTCCGGCTTGGTGCCCCGCGTCCGCGTCGATCGCCCCGCCGGAAGCGCACCTGGATAGACGCCACGTCCAGGGGACTCCGCTGTTGAAGCGTCCAGACCGTCACCCTCCCTGGAGTGTCTCGGAGGAAGCCGTGCAGGTAGCAGGCCGCGGCGCCGCTGATCGCAGCCGAGCTTCCGCCGCGCAGCACCCCCACCCACAGGGCAGCTTCGAACGTTGTTCCTTCCAGCAGATAGAGCTTGGGGGCGATGGTGATCCAGCCCTGCCGGAATCGTCGCCGAACATCAGGGCTGACGCCAGCTGCTGTGAGCTGCGCGGCGGACAGGACGCCGGCCTGACGGGCGGCGAGAGCGGTCAAGGAGTCGGGGAGTTCCTGCCGGGGGCGCATGGGGCCACCCTCCGACGTCGGCCGTCATCGGACAAGCAGTTCGCGCTGTAGGGACGACACTTCTCCCGCTCCTGACAACACCGCCCGTTTCGCCGTCCCAGTGTGAGTCTCGCGGGTGCGTACCACCACGAGACTCACACTCGACGTGGCTCAGTGACTGTCGGTGGCCTCCACCTCGGCGCCGTCGGTGGACCAGTTGACGTGGAACGTCCCCTCGCGGTCGACGCGCCGGTAGGTGTGGGCGCCGAAGTAGTCGCGCAGCCCCTGCGTCAGGGCCGCGTTGAGGCGCGGGGCGCGGGCCTGGTCGTAGTGCGCCAACGCGGCCGAGAAGCCCGGCACCGGCACGCCGCCGCGCACCGCCTCCGCCACGACGGTGCGCCACGCGTCCTGCGCGTCGGCCAGTCCCGCCGCCACCGACGGCGCCTCGAGCAGCGTGGTGAGCTGGCCCGCCGCGTACTCCGAGCGGATGCGCTCCAGCAGCTTGGCGCGGATGATGCAGCCGCCGCGCCAGATCTTGGCGACCTCGCCCACGTTGATGTCCCAGCCGTATTCGTCGGCCGCCATGCGGATCTCGTCGAGCCCCTGGGCGTAGGCGACGACCTTGCTCGCCCACAGCGCCTGCCGGATCTGGTCGATGAACCGTGCCCGGTCCTCGACGCCGATGGTCCCGGCGGGGCCGTGCAACGCGGCCTGCGCCGCGCGCCGCAGCTCCGGCGACGACGAGATCGCGCGCGCGAACACCGACTCCGCGATCGTGTTGACCGGGGTGCCGAGGTCGAGCGCCGACTGGACCGTCCACGTGCCGGTGCCCTTCATGCCGGCGGCGTCGACGATGACCTCCACGAGCGGGGCGCCCGTGGCCGGGTCGACCTTGCGCAGCACCTCGGAGGTGATCTCGATGAGGTAGGAGTCGAGGTCGCCCTCGTTCCAGGCGGCGAAGGTGTCGGCCATCTCCTCGTGGCTGAGGCCGAGGGCCTTGAGCAGTTCGTAGGCCTCGCCGATGAACTGCATGTCGGCGTACTCGATGCCGTTGTGCACCATCTTGACGAAGTGGCCCGCGCCGTCGGTGCCGATGTAGGTGCAGCACGGCTCGCCGTCGACCTTGGCCGAGATCGACTCCAGGATCGGCCCGAGGGCCTCGTAGGACTCGGCCGACCCGCCGGGCATGATCGACGGCCCCTCGAGCGCCCCGACCTCACCGCCGGAGATGCCGGCGCCGACGAAATGGAACCCGAGTCCGCGGAGCTTCTCCTCGCGACGCCTGGTGTCCTCGAAGAACGCGTTGCCGCCGTCGACGACGATGTCGCCCTCGTCGAGGAGGGGGAGGAGCGAGTCGATGGTGGCGTCGGTGCCGGCGCCCGCCTTGACCATGATGATGATGCGGCGGGGGCGCTCGAGCGAAGCGACGAAGTCGGCCAGCTCCGCGGCGGGGCGGAAATCGCCCTCGTGGCCGTGCTCGGCGATCACGGCGTCGGTCTTGGCGGTGGTCCGGTTGTACACCGCGACCCGGTGCCCGTTGCGGGCGAGGTTGCGGGCCAGGTTGGAGCCCATCACCGCCATCCCGATCACGCCGACGTTGGCCAGCTGCGCCTCAGACATATCCGTCTCGTCCCTTCTTCCGCGACTCTCGTACCGCCCGAGCCTATCGGGCAGAATTGGAGACCCCGGCCATCCCAGTGATTGGACCCGCCATGCACCTCACGACGACGCTCTGGTTCGCCACTGAGGCCGAGCGGGCCGCGGACCGCTACACCGAGATCTTCGGCGGCCCCGCCCCGTCGGTGCACCGCGGCCCCGACGGCAACGTCCTCGCCGTCGAGTTCACGGTCCTGGGCTGCCACTTCACGGCCATGAACGGCGCGCGGGTCGCGCCCAGCGAGGCCATCTCGTTCCAGGTGCCCTGCGACACCCAGGAACAGATCGACACCTTCACCGACGCGCTGATCGGCGAGGCGGGCGAGCAGCAGCCCTGCGGCTGGCTCCGCGACGAGTTCGGCGTCTCCTGGCAGATCGTCCCGGCGGAGCTGCCGAGTCTGCTGTCACACCCGGTGTGGGGCGGGCATGTCGCCGCGGAACTGTTGTCGATGCACCGCATCGACATCCGGCGCCTGCTCGCCGCCGGCCACGTGGAGTAGGCCGTCAGCGGGCCGGCCCACCGAGGAGGCCGCGCCCTCCGCGCACCTCGACCACCTCGTCGTCGAGGACGACCTCCACGGGGCCTCCGTCGTGGGGCAGCTCCGCGGTCAGCGACGGCGTGACCAGGCGGAGGACGTCGCCGTCGAGCTCGAGCGTCGCGGTGTCGGTCAGCTCGAGCAGCCCCTCGGGCAGCCAGGTGTAGCGCTCAGCCGTGCCCGGCGCGGCGTGCGCGTCGAGGTCCGGGTGCGGCTCGGCGAGGAGGCGGTCGCCGTCGACCCGCAGCTCGTAGGGCAGCGACAGGCAGCCGGTCCAGTCCTCCCCGCGCACCTCGCGCAGCCAGGCCATCATGCACGGCCTGCCCGCGGCGTCGCGGAAGACGGTCGGGGCGTAGTAGGTGCCGTAGGTGAGGCGGCCCCAGGCGCGCGGGGTGAACCGGCCGCCCGCGAACTCGCCGACGGCGTAGCCCGCGTAGTGCAGCCTGCCGGCCTCCCACACGGAGGTGAGCATCACCCAGGAGCCGTCCACCTCGATGACCTGCGGGCACTCCCACAGCGCGCCCATCCACACGCCCTCGGTCTCGTCGCGGTGCCGGCTGAGCGCGACGCCCTCGTAGGCCCAGCTCTCGCCATCGGTGGAGACGAAGCCGTGCATCATGGCGTGCCCGGACGCGGAGTCGGAGCCGACCATCATGCGCCACACGTCGCCGTCGCGGAGCACGAAGGGGTCGCGGAAGTCCCTGATGCCCAGCCCGGCGGGCGCGGTGACGACGACGTCGCCCTTGTCCCAAGACGTCAGGGCGGTGTCGCGGGGACGCGCGGTGCGGACCGAGGCGAGTCCGAGCACGGGCTGTCGCGCGGAGGTGTAGTACGCCAGCGGGCCGCGGTCGTCCTCGACGATGCAGCCGGTCCAGATGCCGTCGTCGCCGTCGCCGGGCTGGATCGCGGGGCCCACGTAGCGCAGGCTGAACAGGTCGTCGCCCACGGCGTGTCCCCACTCGATGCCGAGGCCCCAGTCGAGGGTCTCGGGCGCATGCTGGTGGAACACGTGGTAGCCGTCCGCGCGGTGGATGACGCCGTGGGGGTCGTTGAGCCATCCGCGCGGGGACCGGTAGTGCAGCCTCATGGAGTGAGACTAGAGCCGCCCGGGCGCTCCCGCCGGGGTGGCGGCTTCATCCGCCCGGCTCCGCCCGCTCGCGAGGCCGGGATGAGCCTGATCCATGGCTCGACGACCGAATCTGTCGATATTCGCCTGATTCGAGCGTTGACCCTCGAAGCAGGCTCAAGCCTCTCTTCGAATCGTGGAGAGCCTGGGAGCGGTAAGACCCCATAAGAAACCTTGAACAAACCCTAGACAATCGTCCCGGCTGGACGTACTCTCGAGTCATGCCCGCGAAGCAGCGGGAGACATTCGAGCAAGGGAGTCACCATGAAGAAGATCCTCATCGCCGGCACCATCGGCCTCTTCGCGCTGGCCGCCGCCGCCCCCGCCGCCCAGGCCGCGGGCCACGAGCCGGGCAACCGCTACGGCAGCGCCGTCATGGAGTGCGTCGAGAAGTCAGTGGGCGAGGCCATCCAGAACGGCCGCGCGGCACATCCCGGCGCCAAGATGACCGCCAAGACCATCGCCATGTCGGTGCACTGCGCCGACTGACCCCGTCCTACCGCCGGGACTCCTACGCCCGGCGGTAGGTCTCCCGGCCGCGCAGGTACGTCGCCACCACCGGGTCCGGCAGGAGCCGGCCGTGGTAGGGGTTGTTGCGGCTGAGCGACGCCGACGCGTCGCGGTCCACCGTGCCCATCCGCTCGGGGTCCACCAGCACGAGGTTCGCCGGCTCACCGACGGCGAGCGGCCGGCCCTGACCGCCGAGCCGCGCGATCCGCGCGGGCGCATGGCTCATCCGGTCCGCAACACCCGCCCAGTCCAGCCGGCCGGGCTTCACCATGGTCTCGATGACCACCGACAGCGCCTGCTCAAGACCCAGCATGCCGGGGCGGGCGTCGACGAAGGCGTGGTCCTTGTCCTGCGGGGCGTGCGGGGCGTGGTCCGTGGCGACGGCGTCGATGGTGCCGTCGGCCAGCGCCGCGCGTAGCGCCTCGATGTGTTCCGAGGTGCGCAGCGGCGGGTTGACCTTGTAGACGGTGTCGTAGTCGACGAGTTCCTCGGTGCCGAGGAGCAGGTGGTGCGGCGTGACCTCGGCGGTCACGTTGATGCCGCGTGCCTTGGCCCAACGGACCACCTCGACGCCCTCCGCGGTGGTGATGTGACACACGTGCAGCCGCGACCCCGTCGCCTCGGCGAGCATGACATCGCGGGCGATGATCACCGACTCCGCGACCGGCGGCCAGCCGCCCAGCCCGAGCCGGCCGGACAGTTCGCCCTCGTGGCAGCACGCGCCGGGGCCGGCGAGCGTGGCCTCCTGCGAGTGCTGGGCGATGACGCCGTCGAACGGCCGCACCCACTCGAGCGCCTTGCGCATCAGCGACGCGTCCTGCACGCACATGCCGTCGTCGGAGAACATCGTGACGCCGGCGCGGGAGCGGTGCATGAGGCCGAGCTCGGCCAGCTCCTCGCCGCGCAGCCCCTTGGTGATGGCGCCGATGACCTGCACGTCGACGACCCCGGCCGCGAGGCCGAGGTCATGGATGTGCTCGGCCTTCTCCGCGGTGTCGGTGACCGGCTGCGTGTTGGCCATCGCCAGGACGGCCGTGANCCCGCCGCGGGCTGCGGCCCGCGCGCCGCTGGCGACGGTCTCGGCGTCCTCGCGGCCAGGCTCCCTCAGGTGGGTGTGGACGTCGACGAGCCCGGGCAGCGCCAGGAGCCCGGAGCAGTCGACGCGCTCGGCGCCCGAGGGCGCCTCGTCGACGAGGTGACCGTCGGCCACGTGCAGGTCCGTGGTGGCACCGTCGGGCAGGGACACCCCGCTGAGTACGTAGGCCGTCATGACTGGTCCTCTCCGGCGAGCAGGTGGTAGAGCACGCTCATCCGCACCGCGACACCGGACGAGACCTGGTCGAGGATGATCGAGCGGGCGGCGTCGGCGGCGGCCGACGAGATCTCCAGTCCCCGGTTCATGGGGCCGGGGTGCGCGATGCACGCGCCGTCCTTGAGCAGCGCCAGGCGCCGCGGGGTGAGCCCGTAGCCGTCGATGTACTCGCGCTCGGACGGGAAGAACCCGCCCTGCATGCGCTCGCGCTGCACGCGCAGCATCATCGCGACGTCCACCTCAGCCAGCACCGAATCGAAGTCGTGCGTGACGTCGACGCCCCACGTCTCGACCCCGGGCGGCAGGAGCGTCGGCGGCGCCACGAGCACGACGGAGGCGCCGAGCTTGGCCATCAGCAGTACGTTGCTGCGCACCACGCGGGAGTGCAGCAGGTCGCCGGTGATCGCGACGCGCTTGCCGGAGATGTCGCCCAGGTCGTGGCGGGCGAGGTGCCGCCGGATGGCGTGGGCGTCCAGCAGCGCCTGCGTGGGGTGCTCGTGCATGCCGTCGCCCGCGTTGACCATCGACGCCCGCACCCAGCCAGCGGCCTGCCGCACCGCGCCGGACCCCGCGTGGCGCATGATGATCGCGTCGACCCCCATGGCGTCCAGCGTCAGGAGCGTGTCGCGCATCGACTCGCCCTTCGACACCGACGACCCCTTCGCCGACACGTTGATGGCGTCCGCCGAGAGCCACTTCGCGGCCAGCTCGAACGACGACCGCGTCCGCGTCGAGTCCTCGAAGAACAGGTTGACGACCGTGCGGCCGCGCAGGGCGGGCAGCTTCTTCACCGGCCGCGACTGCACGTCGTGCATCTCCTCGGCCAGGTCCAGGATGGAGCGGATCTCGTCGACGCTGAGATCCGCGATGCTGAGGAGGTGCTTCACCGGCCGGTCCGTTCGATCGTGACGAGGTCCTCGCCGTCGGTCTCGCGTACCGCGACGCGGACGCGCTCGTCGCGGGCCGTCGGCAGCTGCCTGCCGACGACGTCCGCCTGGATGGGCAGTTCCCGCAGCCCGCGGTCGATCAGGGCGGCGAGCTGGATGGCGCGCGGCCGACCCAGGTCGGCCAGCGCGTGCAGCGCGGCCTGCACCGTGCGGCCCGAGTAGAGGACGTCGTCGACCAGCACGACGACGGCGTCGTCGATCGAGCGGGGGAGCACCGTGCGGCCGACGGGGCGGGTGGGGTTGGCGCGCAGATCGTCGCGATACATCGTGATGTCCAGCCGTCCGACGGCCAGCTCGTGCCCCTGCTCGGCCGCGATCCGCGCGATCCGGTCAGCGAGCGGGGCGCCGCGGGTGAGGATGCCAAGGAGCACCACCCCCTCCGACCCCTGGTTCCGCTCAAGGATCTCGTGGGTCATCCGGGTCAACGTCCACGCCATCTCGTCGGCGGTGAGCACCGTCCGTGGGGCCTGTTCCATCGCACCTCCCGTGGGTCGGAGGCAATCTACCGCACCCTGCCGGATCGGCCGCGGGACGTCTGCCCTACGGCCGTCCCGTCGGTTACGCTTGCCCGCATGAATCTGCTCCCTCTCGAGGTCCTGCCCGGCTGGCCCCAGCCGGAGCCCGTGTCGGACCTGACGCTCGTCATGCTGACCATCGTGGGCCCGCTGGCGCTGGGCGCGGTCATCGCGCTGCTGGCGTTCGGCCCGAAGCTGGCGCGCCGCCAGCGCGACGAGGCCCGGGGCACCGACGTGGAGCGGGTGCACCGGGCCTGAGCGCAGGTCAGCCTCGGCTGACCTCCTGCACCCGCAGCGCGCGCCGCGCCTCGTCCAGCCGTTCGGTGACGGTGCGGCGCACCTGCTCGCTGGGCTCGTTGTCCTCGAGCCACGCCGCGACGGTCGCGACGAGGGCGTCGTCGGCGAGCGGCTGGGGGAACAGCCAGCGCAGCGCCGTCCCGATCGCGGCGTAGCCGCGGTCCGCCCAGGTGCCCTCCCGGCGTGAGATCCGGCCGAGGAGGTCGAGATACGCGGCCGGGTAGGGCTCCAACACCTCGTCCTGGCCGTAGCGCCAGAACCCCATGCAGATCGCGCGGTGCGTCTCGTTCGGAACCGACGGGTCGTCGGTCGCCCGCACCCAGGCCGCCATCTTCGTCTCCGCGTCCGGCAGCGACGCCGCCGCGCCGGCCGCCTGCTCGGCGCCGGCGGACGTGCGATCCCGCTCGAGTTCCGCGGCGATCTCGTCCTCGCCGATCGCGCCCAGCTTCGCCAGCGCCGACGTGATCGCCCACCGCATCCCGGTGTCGATGGCGAGCCCCTCGGGCACCTCCTCATCGACGAGCCAACCCTTGAGGAGCGCCACCCCCTCGGAGCTGCGGACCGACGCGATGAGCGCCTTCGCGATGAGCACCTGCGCGTCGGAACCGGCCTCGGACGCCTTGAGGAGCCGCGCCAGCCCGGTGACGAGCGTCACGTTGGCGTCGGCGCGCAGCTCGGGCGCCGTGAAGGACAGCGAGGCCATGACTGCCTGGTTCAGCAGCGTGGAGACCGCCGCCATGTCGTGCTCGCTGGGGATTGCGGCCAGGGCCAGGGCCACATAGTCCTGCGGCCGGAACTGCGCGTCCCGGGTCATCTCCCAGAACGCCGCGAACGTGACGGCGCGCGCCAGCGGATCCGTGAGCCCGCCGATGTGCTCCACCAGGGCCGCGGCCGACGCCTCGTCGAGGCGCACCTTGGCGTAGGTGAGATCGCCGTCGTTGAGGAGCACGACGTCCCCGCGGGCCACGCCGACGAGCTCCGGGATCTCGGTCGACTCCCCGTCGATGTCCGCCTCGACGTACTCGCGACGCTCGAGGCGGCCCTCGTCGTCGAGGTGGTAGAGCCCGATGCCGAGCCGGTGCGTGCGCAGCGTCGGGTAGTCCGGATGGGCCGTCTGAACGACGGCGAACCGCGTGAAGCGGCCCTCGTCGTCGACGTCGAAGTCCGCCGCGAGCGTGTTGACCCCCGACGTCTCCAGCCACTGCGCCGAGAACCAGCTGAGGTCGCGGCCCGAGGCCGCCTCCAGCTGGGTCAGCAGATCGCTGAGCTGCGTGTTGCCGTACGCGTGGGCCCGGAAGTACTCCGTGACGCCGGCCAGGAACGACACCTCGCCGACCAGCGACACCAGCAGCTTGAGCACCGAGGCGCCCTTTGCGTAGGTGATGCCGTCGAAGTTCTGCTCGACCTTCTCCAGGTCGCTCATGTCGGCCGCGATCGGGTGCGTGGTCGACAGCTGATCCTGCAGATAGGCCCACGCCTTGCGCTCGTTGCTGAACGACGCCCACGGGTTGGCGCCGGTGTCGTAGCGGCGGGCGATCTCGTCGTTAGCGTAGTGGGAGGCCCACTCGGCGAACGACTCGTTGAGCCACAGGTCGTCCCACCAGCGCATGGTCACCAGGTCGCCGAACCACATGTGGGCCAGCTCGTGGAGGATCGTGTTGTCGCGGGCGTCCAGCTCGCGGCTGGTGACGCGGGAGCGGAAGAGGTACTCGTCGCGGAACGTCACGCAGCCGGCGTTCTCCATGGCCCCGGCGTTGAACTCGGGCACGAAGATCTGGTCGTACGTGCCGAAGGGGTACGCGACCCCGAACGCGGTCTCGAACACCTCGAAGCCGCGCTGCGTGGTGGTGATGATGCGGTCGAAGTCCAGGTACTCGGCCAGCGACTGGCGACAGGCCACCGACGCCGGGACCTCGCCCGCGGCGGAGTCCAGCACCGCCCGCCGGACGTGGAACTCGCCCGCGACGAGGGCCGTGATGTAGGTGGAGATGCGCGGCGTCGGGGCGTGCTCGAACCGGCCGAAGCCGTCGCCCAGATCGCTGGGGGCCACGCTCGGGGCGTTGGTGAACACCAGCCAGTCGATCGGGGCGAGCACCGTCAGCTGGAAGGTCGCCTTCTGGTCCGGCTGCTCGGCGGTGGCGTACATGCGCCGGGCGTCGGCCGCCTCGAACTGCGTGTACAGGTACACGCGTGAATCGGCGGGATCCACGAAACGGTGCAGGCCCTCGCCGGAGTTCGAGTAGCGGCACACGGCCACCACCGTGACCTCGTGCGGGCCCTCCTCCAGGTGCGGCAGCGGCAGCCGGTAGCCATCGAACGCGGACGTGTCGAACGGCTCCCCGTCGAGCCTGGCCTCGCGGACCTCGTCGGCGATGAGGTCGAGGTGCGTGTCGCCGCCGTGCGCCGTCAGCGTGAGTTCCGTCGTGGACAGGAACTGCCGCTCCGGCTCGGCGACCTCGCGGCCCCGGAGGTCGACGGTGACCCGGTAGGCCTCCGTCGAGATGACGGCGGACCGGTCCGCCGCCTCGAGGCGAGTGATGTTCGCCGTAGCCATGCTGCTGCTCCTACTGTCGGTGTCTCGGCGCCGTACCCCCTGCGGACCGGCGCGCCACTGCGGCCCATTCTGGAGCGTACCGGCCCCCGCGCGTGGGATTTCGGACTCCTGGACCGTGTCAGGGCCGGATGGCGTGTGGAACGATGGGCGCCATGAGCGAGCACGACGAGGCCGAGTCCGGGGTGACCTCGCCCGAGCTGAGGCGGCGCTGGACCGAACTCAACCAACTCCTGGCCGAGGCGCAGGAGGCCTATTACGGCGCCGCGGCGCCGACGCTGTCGGACGCCGAATACGACGAGGCCATGCGCGAGCTCGAGGCGCTGGAGGCCGCGCACCCCTCCCTCGTGACGCCCGACTCCGTGACCCAGCGGGTCGGGGCGGCGCGGGTCACCGACTTCCGGCCCGTCGAACACCGCCGGCGCATGATGAGCCTGGACAACGTCTTCTCCGACGAGGAGCTCGCGGCGTGGCTCGCCAGGACCCCGGCCGAGCGCTACCTCTGCGAACTGAAGATCGACGGCCTGGCGGTGAACCTGCTGTACCTCGACGGGCGGCTCGCGGTCGCCGCCACCCGCGGCGACGGCCGCGTCGGCGAGGACATCACCCCCAACGTCCTCACGCTGCAGGGGGTGCCGCACCGGCTGCGGGGCGAGGCCCCGGCGGTGCTGGAGGTCCGCGGCGAGGTGTTCTTCCCCGTCGCGGGCTTCGAGGACCTCAACGCCGCCCTGGTCGCCGCGGGCAAGGCGCCCTTCGCCAACCCCCGCAACGCCGCCGCCGGCTCGCTGCGGCAGAAGAATCCCGAGGTGACCGCGGCCCGGCCGCTGCGCATGCTCGTCCACGGCGTCGGCGCCGTGGAGGGCGTGGAGTTCGGGTCGCAGAGCGAGGCCTACGCACGCATGCGCGACTGGGGGCTGCCCGTCCCCGACACGTTCGTCGTCGTGACCGGCGCCGACGACGTGACCGCGTTCGTGCGCCACCACGGCGACCACCGCCACGACCTCAGCCACGAGATCGACGGCATCGTCATCAAGGTCGACGACCTGGACGAGCAGGAGCGCCTCGGCGCCACGTCGCGCGCCCCGCGCTGGGCCATCGCGTACAAGTACCCGCCGGAGGAGGTCAACACCAGGCTCCTCGACATCCGCGTCAACGTCGGCCGAACCGGGCGCGTCACGCCCTACGGCGTCATGGAGCCGGTGTTCGTCAGCGGCTCCACCGTCGAGATGGCCACGCTGCACAACGCCTACGAGGTGGAGCGCAAGGGCGTGCTCATCGGCGACACCGTCGTGCTGCGCAAGGCCGGCGACGTCATCCCCGAGATCGTCGCCCCGGTCGTCGCCCTCCGCGACGGCACCGAGCGGGCCTTCGTCATGCCCGCCCACTGCCCGTCCTGCGGGACCGAACTGCGGCCCGAGAAGGAGGGCGACAAGGACATCCGCTGCCCCAACGCCCGGACCTGCCCCAGCCAGCTGCGGGAGCGGCTCTTCGCGCTGGCGTCACGCGGGGCGTTCGACATCGAGGCGCTGGGCTGGGAGGGGGCCGGCGAACTGTTGTCACGGGGGCTGTTGACCGACGAGGGGGCGCTGTTCGGCCTCACCGCCGACGACCTGCTCCGCACCGAGCTCTACACCCGCCAGGCGAAGCCCGCCGAGCTCGCCGACCCGCCGGCCGCGGGCATCCGAGACGGGCGTGTGCTGTCGCGGCAGGGGGAGAACCTGCTGGCCAACCTCGCCTCCGTGAGGACGCAGCCGCTGTGGCGCGTGCTGGTGGCACTGTCCATCCGGCACGTCGGGCCCACGGCGGCGCGTTCGCTGGCGGCCCGGTTCGGCTCGCTCGACGCCATCCGCGCCGCCTCCGTCGAGGACCTCGCCTCCGCCGACGGTGTGGGCCAGGTGATCGCCGAATCGATCCAGGCCTGGTTCGACGTGGACTGGCACCGCGACATCGTCGAGGCGTGGGCGGCCGCCGGCGTGCGGATGGCCGACGACGTCGACGAATCGGCTCCGCGCACGCTGGAAGGGATCACGGTCGTGGTGACCGGCTCGCTGCAGGGCTTCAGCCGCGACGAGGCGAAGGAGGCCATCCTGTCGCGCGGAGGCAAGGCCGCGGGGTCGGTCAGCCGGAAGACCGACTTCGTCGTCGTGGGGGAGAACGCCGGCTCGAAGGCGGCGAAGGCCGAGGAACTGGGGCTGCGGATCCTCGACGAGTCCGGGTTCGAGGCCCTCTTGGCCAGGGGTCCGGCCGGGGTGGAATAGTTGCCCCCATGCGTGTCCACATTGCCACCGACCATGCGGCCTTCGAGCTGAAGAACCACCTCGTCGACCGCCTCCGCGCCGCCGGCTACGACGTCGTCGACCACGGCGCCCACACGTACGAGGCGCTCGACGACTACCCGCCGCTGATCATCCCCTGCGCGGAGGCCGTGGCCGGCGAACCCGGGGCGCTCGGCATCGTCCTGGGCGGCTCCGGCAACGGCGAGCAGATCGCCGCGAACAAGGTGCGCGGCATCCGCGCCGCCCTGGCCTACAAGCCGGAGTTGGCCGAGCTCGCGCGCCAGCACAACGACGCCAACATCGTGGCCCTCGGCGGCCGGATGCAGTCGTTCGACGAGGCCTACGCCATCGTCGAGACGTTCCTCACGACACCCTTCTCCGGCGACGAGCGGCACCAGCGCCGCATCGACCAGCTCGCCGCGTACGAGGCGCGGGCTTAGTTCCTCCCGGGCGCGGCGGGCGGCCGCCTTTCGTCGCGCGGGGCGGTGCGCCGGGGGAGCAGCCGGGCGCGGATGGCGCGCGCCCGGTCCACGAGGCCGGACACCCCGTCGCGGCCGAACTCCCGCGGATGCTCCTCAGTCATGAGGGCATGGTAGCCCCGGGCTAGTCTGGGGCGATGCCCGAGGGTCACGTCATCCATCGCCTCGCCGACGCCCTGACGGGGACCTTCGGCGGTCGCCCGGTCTCGGTCACGTCCCCGCAGGGGCGTTTCGACGCCGCCCCACTCGACGGCGCCGTGCTCGAACGGGGCGAGGCTGTCGGCAAGCACCTGTTCGTCGACTTCGCCACCGGTGACGTCGTGCACATCCATCTCGGCCTCATCGGCAAGCTCCACCTCGAGCCGTTCGCCCCTCCCCGGGGCCAGGTGCGGCTGCGGATCCATGACGGGGTGACCGCCGCCGACCTCCGCGGACCCCAGTGGTGCCGCACCATCACGCCCGACGAGCGCGACGCCGTCGTCGCGGCCAGCGGCCCCGACCCGCTGCGTCCGGACGCCGACCCCGCCAAGGGATACGCCCGCCTGCGCCGCTCGTCGAAGTCGCTCGCGGCCCTCCTCATGGACCAGCGGGTGGCCGCGGGCGTGGGCAACATCTTCCGAGCGGAGGTGCTGTACCGGCACCGCCTCAACCCCGACGTCCCCGGCAACCGTGTCGACCAGCGCACCTGGGACCTCATCTGGACGGACCTGGTGGGCCTCATGGCGTACGCGGTGGAGCACGGCCGCATCGACACCGTCCGTGTCGAGCACGGCCCCGAGGCCCAGGGCCGGGACGCGCGGGTCGACCGCCACGGCGGCGAGGTGTACGTCTACCGCCGGGCCGGTCAGCCGTGCCTGGTGTGCGGCACCGCGGTGCGGACCCGCGTGGTCGAGGGACGCAACCTCTACTGGTGTCCTCGGTGCCAACGCCGGTCGCGGGCCGCCGCGCAGGTCTAGGCTCGTCCGCATGGAGTGGGGCGCGTACACCGCGGTGCTGTTCGATCTCGACGGGGTGCTCACCCCGACCGCCGAGGTCCATATGAAGGCGTGGAGCGAGATGTTCAACGGCTACCTCGCGGGCCTGCCCGGGCAGGAGCCGTATGGCGACGCAGACTACTTCGCCTACGTCGACGGCAAGCCCCGCTACGACGGCGTCCGCGACTTCCTGGCCTCGCGGGGCATCCTGCTGCCGGAGGGCGCACCCGACGACGACCCGGGCCTCGAGACGGTCTGCGGTCTCGGGAACCGCAAGAACGCCACCTTCACCCACATCGTCGCCCGCGACGGGGTGACCCCCTACGCGGGGTCCGTGGCGCTCGTCGAGCAGCTGGCGGCCGACGGCCACCGGCTCGCCGTCGTGTCCTCCTCGCGCAACGCCCGGCCGGTGCTCGAGGCGGCCGGGCTGGCCGGCCTCTTCCCCGTCGTCGTCGACGGGGTGCTCGCGAAGGCCGAGGGGCTG
>JGI25320J50211_1000780_pt1 | contig 15793 bp, 10 predicted proteins | sample AutmiccommuBRH21_FD_50211 | JGI IMG/M metagenome (IMG submission 50211)
GCTTCCAGGCGATAGATGTCGGCAATGTCGTTTGCCGAGAACCGGATGCGGGCACGCTGCTGGAGAAATTCCTGAAAAAAATGATGAAAACGAAAAACCTGCTGGCGATCATCAAGATTGTAAAGGAAATAATTCTCCCGGGTCATCTCGGAGAGGATCTGGCCGAAATTGTCGATTTCGGCAATTTCTACGGCCAGGTCGGCGGGGATTTCCTGAAGGAAAGAAAGCTTCAGAAAGGAAGCATGGAGCTTTTCAGGAATCTGGCCGAAAATTTCATCCTGAAAATAATCGAGCATGTGTCCACTCTGGGGAGAAGTGGAGAGGGCAGCGGTTGAGACTTCGAGCCAAAACCTGCTTCGACCGGAAATAGGGTGACTTGCCAGGATGATGCCCATGATCCAGCCATTGGTAATTCTTTGGATCTGTATCGCATCCTGTCTGCTGATTTCCCGCTTCAGCACGGTGTTGTACAGCGCTTCAACCTCTTGGTTGTCGAGAGCCAGATCGGCCGTGTTCAGATAACTTATGCCGGCGCCGTTTCGAATTGTTTTGCCCTTTATCTCGAGAGGCTGCCTGGTGAGGAAAATGAAGTGCACCGGCGGTGGCGAGGTATCCACCAGATGTTCCAGGAGGGTAATAGTGAGGGTGCCGAATTCGATAAGGTGAAGATCGTCGAATACCAGGTAGATATCTTCTTTGAGATGATTGTCGAGATCCCGCAGCAGAAGATTGGCGCAACGGGTCAGGTCAAGCGGGCCGACACTGCCTTCATTGAGGATACTGGCCAGCTGCGGGCAACTGAACCCCGGCAGAGTGGCGGTAAGGTTGATAAGCAAAGAGGAGAGCAGGAGCACCGGATCGGAATCTTCCGGCCCGACCTGGTACCAGATTGATTGAGCTTCGGAAAAATCAAGAAATTGGGAGACGAGGGTCGTCTTTCCCTGGCCCGCCTGGGCCTCTATTATTATGACTTTTTTATTATGGTTTTGGACCGGAAATTTAGCTTGCAGGAGATTCGTGCGAAAGAGAGACTGGGAATGATCGATATGGGGCGAATAAAACTTGTTGGAGGGTACGGCGTACTTGGCGAAGCTCTCATCATGTCTCATAGGTCACCATCGTTTTATGCTATCTGTTATGGGTCTTTTGATACAGAAGCAGCTTTTTGCACACGGTCCTGACGACATTGGCATCTTTCGAGGTGAGCATAATTCTGCTGAAGAAATGGCGAATATTGGTCATCCAGTAGGTCCGGTTTACTTCTTCCAGAAATTCAATGGAATGAAGCGATTCTTCCAGGTACGAATACATGCTTTCAAGTTCATGCGAAGTTGCCAGTTGGGGTGAGCGAACCATATCCTTTTGTGCATGAATTACGCCATAATAGAGTTCATAGCAATGTATTGCAACAGCCTGGGCAAGATTGATCGAAGAAAAATCGGCAGTGGGAATTGCCGAGGCGAAGTGGCAGTACTTCAGNTCGTCGTTGGTCAACCCGGTGTCTTCCGGACCGAAAAGGATCGCCACCTTATTGCTGGCAAGCAACGGCAAGAGGGTATCGACCAGCTCGCGAGGAGTTCTTTCGACGAATCGCTGTCGCCCGCGTCTTGCCGTTGTGCCGACTATCACGGAGAAATCGGCAAGGGCTTCATCCAGATTCCGGTAAATCTCCAGGCTGTCAATCAGATGCGCCGCTTTATGGGTGGCCATTTTTGCCATGGCTTCGCGTTCAGGGACGCTATCTTTAACGAGAATGAGACGGTTGATTCCCATATTCCAGGCGATTCTTGCCGCAGCGCCAATATTATCAGGATTTTTGGGGCGGATCAGAACGATGGCAATTTGGGNGAGGAGGGCTTTTGTGTTCATCAAATAATGTGTTGCCGTAAAAATACCGAAGGTTTCGGTGAATGATGAGCGAAATAGATTAATTAAATTAAGTTGAAACTGACAATGACTTTTATGCCATACAGTTGCACAAGTCAAGCAAAAGGAGGGGGTTGGCGGGTCTTCCCGCTCTGGTTGAAATTTATGCTGAGTCGGCAGCTATCTTGAAATTCAATCGCTTTCGATAGCTGTCGACATCATAGAGGGTTACCCGCAAACGGTCGCCAATCCTGTAGGTCTTGGCGGAAATCTCGCCGAACAAGCGATGGTTTTTTGCATCCAGCAGGTAATAATCATCCTTCAGTTGGTCTACGGCAATAGACCCGCTGATGCACATATCCTGAATTTCGATAAAAAGAGCCGCTTCGTTCACACCCGATATCACAGCGTCAAATGATTCACCGATGTGGTCTTTCATATACATGATTTTCAGCCGCTCGTGGATGTCCCGCTCTGCCGTGATAGCAGTTCGTTCTCTGGCGGAGAGAAATTCTCCGGCTTCTTTCAGGGGAATGTGCTCACGGGACTGGATTTTTCTCTCGCCGGAGAGTTGGCACAGCTTGACTACGGTCCTGTGGACCATGAGGTCCGGATATCGTCTGATGGGCGAAGTAAAGTGGGTGTAATCGCTTGAGGCAAGTCCGAAGTGACCGACGTTGCCGGAAGAATATTGTGCCTGTTTCATGCTGCGAAGCATGAGGTTATTGACAATATATTCGTATGGCGACTCCCGGCAGAGATTGAGGGCCTGGGCAAACCATGTCGAGTTGGGCTCGGCGGGCGGCAGATGAATGTCAAGGGTCCTGGCGAAGGTGACAAACTCGTCAATCTTCAATGGATCGGGAGGCTCATGCACCCGGTAAATAGCCGGCACGGCTTTTTCAGTAAACAAGGTTGCCACGGCCTCGTTGGCGGCAAGCATGAACTCTTCGATCAACTGGTGGGCAAAGTTTCTTTCAGCCCTGCCGATTGAAGCTATCCTGCCGGTGTCGGTAAGGGCAAATTCCGGTTCCGGCACGTTGAAATCGATGGAGCCGCGATCTCTTCGTCTCGCCTGCAAAGCCATGGCAAGTTCTTCTGCCCATTTCAGCTGAGTCAGGAAGGGTTTATGTTCGTTGCGGACGACAGGATCTTTGTCGACCAGGATTTTTCGAACTGTGGTGTAGGTGAAGCGGTTTCGACTGCAAATAACCGATCTGGTGAAGTGCTTTTTTTGCAGCATTCCCGATCGGNCGAAGTCTAAAATGGCCGTTACGGTAAACCGATCCTTGCCGGGAACCAGGCTGCAGAGGTCGTTCGACAGTTTTTCCGGCAGCATGGGAATGACCCTGCCGGGGAAATAAATCGACGTTCCCCTGGCATATGCATCACGGTCGATGGCCGAGCCAGGCGTTACATAATGGCTGACATCGGCAATCGAAACATAGAGGCGATATCCTTTCCGGGATTTCACCACGCATATGGCATCGTCAAAATCCTTGGCGGTTTCGCCATCGATGGTCACATGGTCGGTGGTCCGCAAATCTTCCCGGTCTGTCAATCGGGTAAAATTTTCCNNAAGGTCCGCTGCTTCCTGCAGGGTTTCGGGGCTGAAATCATGGGGGAGCGTAAATTTTTCGACAACCAGCCGCATTTGGGTGTCGATATTATCAGGTGAGCCCAGCACTTCAAGAATTTTACCCGACAATATCCGGACTGGTCTGTGCTCTCGCGTGAATTGGACAAAAACGGCATCACCGTCCTGTGGCGTAAGATCGTTGTAATTGTCGATTCTGATGACGAAGGGAAATCTCGAATCATCCGGATAGACCAATGCCACCCTTGGCGCTTTTTTGATAAATGCCGGCTATTTTGTCGGTTCCGCGAGCAAGTATCCGGATGACTACCGCCTCCGGTCGATGATCCTTGCGGATTCGCAGCACTCTGACGAGAACCATGTCGCCGTGCTGGGCCGTTCCCATGAGGGCAGGTGAAANAAACGGATCTCGGGTAAGGGGTTCGCTGTTACCATATCGACTGGACGGACTGACAAAGCCGAACCCTTTCGGATGTTGAATCAGGATCCCTTCATAGAGCGGCGCGCTCTTGCCGAGTTTATATGAACGCTTGCCGTCTTTTTTGATCAACCCTTCCCGCAGCAAAGAATCGATCGTATCTTTAATCTCTTTTTTCTTGGCGCCCTCTTGCACCAGGGAAGCCTCTATTTCTGCAAGCGATGCGGGTCCATCGGCGGCATGGAGGTGAGCGAGCAGGATGTTTTCCCACATACTGTCCGGGAGCCGCCCGGTCCTCTCGTCGGAGAAGATCTTGGTGCGGTTTATTCTCGATTTTTCGTAGGATTTTCTTTTTTGAACCATGTTGTCTTTTTTGTTTTCTCCGGCAGGGGAATTTTGTTAAGCTGGCTTCTCCTGTTTTGTGGAATAATTGAAAATTTCAGGGAAGATTAGGATTTTCTTACAAGTGTGCTTATTCTAAGTCTCATATGATAGATGTCTATAGGTATTAGCTGTTTTAACAACATATTGGGGGTTCATGCGCCGTATTCCTTTTGATCTTGAGCTCTATCGCNACCAGATACGGGCGTTGATCGCAGACAAACCGGGAGAGGATATNTTCTGGGAAGCGCTTGATTTTGCAATTGAAGCCCATGCCGATCAGTGGCGACGGTCAGGGGACGCCTACATTCTTCATCCCTGCTCCGTAGCAAAGATCCTTGCCGAGGAGATGGATATAACCCATCCTGAGATTCTCGCTGCCGCCCTTCTCCACGACACCGTCGAGGATGTCGAGGAAGTAACGGCAGAACTGGTGGGAAAAAAATTCGGCAATTACGTCCAGGCCATAGTCGAAGGATGTACAAAGGTCACCCATCTTTCCGGCGACCGCCAGGCGGACAGTCAGACCACCCATCGGAAGATCTTTACCGGAGCGGCCCTGCGGCCGGAAGTTATGCTGGTCAAACTTGCCGATCGGCTGCATAATCTTCGCACGCTTCGGGCCATGCCCAAGGCGAAACGACAGCGTATTGCCGATGAAACCATAGACATATATGCTCCACTGGCGACTGTCTTCGGTCTCTTCAATATGAAAAGGGAGATGTACAATCTTGCTCTTCTCTACAAATATCCGAAGCAGGGCGCGAAACTCAATCATCATATCAGGCAGCTGCAGAATTCTCCGATCGGCCAGATGATAGTCGGTGAAGTAAAGAAAAATGCCGACCTCAATAATTTCGATTGTCGAATCACGCTTCGCACCAAGAACTTATGGGCTTATTACGATGTCGCCAGCCGGATTCTGGTGAAGCGTATCGATACGCCCATGGAGATTCTTATTGTTGCCAACGACGTACAGTCCTGTTACAGCGCTTTAGGTATTGTCAATCAGACCTTCAGACCGATCCCCAGGACCATCCGGGATTTCATCGCCAATCCCAAACCTACCGGATATCAAGGGTTGCATGCCAGATCGATCATCCAGGGCCAGAAGTTCCTCTTTAAAATTCGCACCGACGAGATGGAGCGGAAGGCCCAGAAGGGGATCTTTCGAAACTGGAGTTCCAAGGCCGGTAAGCAGGGCAAGTTTATCAAGGAAATCCAGGAGATGTTCGATGTGCTCGGGTCTGAGGATTCGCTTTCGTATCGGGATGTTATAGCAGCCAGTGGAATTAAGGAGATCTATACCTATACCCCTCAGGGGGACCTCATTTGTCTGCCGGTAAATTCTACCGTATTGGACTTTGCCTTTCAGGTTCACACGGAAATTGGTGAAACATGTCTTGGCGCAATGATTCGCAACAAGCGATATCCGCCGGACCATGTGCTGAAGGATGGCGATATGGTGAGGATTATCAGGGCTGATCAGCCTATCCGGTTTGACCAGCACATGCTGTTGTTGTGCAAAACCCCGAGGTCGCGGGGGGAACTGGCGAGAGGTTTTAAAGTCAGGCGGAGGAAGGTGGCAAAGGAGGTCGGGGGATCCATGCTCCGCCAGGAGATGTTGCGATATGGTATTCCTTTTGATGTTCTGGCCGGAAGCGATGTGACTTTGCTTTTGAACCGTTATGCCCTGGTGACATTGGACGAGCTGTACATTCGTATCGGCGAGGGACGAATACATTTGAGGGAGGTGATAGAGAACATCAAGGATCTTCTCTATGGCGGCGTTTCCCCCCTTGTCACGCCGACAGGAGCTTTCAATAAAATAGAGCTTGCCACGCTCGACCCGGTTTCCGTCAAACTTTCATCCTGTTGCAAACCCAACCCGGTCGCCAAGGATAACTGCGCCCTGCTTACCCCCAAGGGGCTGTCGGTTCATAATAAGAATTGCGAGCGATTCCGTGAGATCAAGTTTCAGCGTGAAGAGGCGGTAAATATTACCTGGAACATCAGGCAGACCCATGTAAGAAAACAACAGATTATCCATATCCTCAGGGCCACCAGAANGGNAATCATGGAAGTCGTCGGTGGCGCGCCGGAAGAAATGGAGATGCAGAGCCTCGAGATTTTATCCAGCTATTCTTCGATCAATCCCGCCTGGCAGCTGACCTTCAATGTGACCAACCTGTTCGCCCTGCAAAGAGTCCTGCGCCATTTTGACAAGTCGGGTATTCCTTACGAATTCTATCTCGAATGCTGAGAATCAGGTTGTTTTACGGGGTGGTGGCAGGGTCCCGGTCAAGATCCACAGGTTTTTTCTTGCTGTAATTAGCGAGTATCTTGCCCAGCATGGCNGGCAGATCGTCCGGCTGCCTGGAGCTTCGGTANAGCTGGGTGAGTGTTTTTTCGAGGGTAAGTCTCTCGCCCATAAAGATGTGTCTCAGGATCAGGGAAATGAGGCGNGTGATCGTCGTCAGATTGGAGATTCGCGACTGCAGGTGCTGGTCCCGGTCGAAGGCTGTCGATGCAAAGATCTCTACCGGATTGCCTTCAAGTTCGCTTACCGAGACATACCAGGTATTTCTGTCACTGTCGGATGTTCGGAAGCGGACGGCGTCGAGGACATCCGGCAGTTCCTGTTCTATTTGTTTGTTCGGCCTGTATGAAAAATCGGGACATCCCGCTATCTGTAAGAGTTTTTGCAGAGAGTCAGGGGACTTTCTCAGCTGCTCGACAATAGTCAGACAGTTTGAGCAAAGATGTTCCTCGGCTTGNGGAGTGAGTTNGGCAGCCGCCCCACAGGTGGAGCACTGTCTATTTTTCGATGATGTTGCTGCTCTTCCAGTTTTCATGGGGTTTAATATCTCTGATGTTTTCTTTAAGAAGGCTTTGAAATTCCTTGCCGCTGATTTCTCTTGCACCAAAACGTAATAAATGATTGGTGGTCATCTGGCAATCAATCAGTTTATAATTTTCGCTTTTCAGAAAATGAACCAACTCAATCAGGGCAAATTGCGAACCGCAGTGTATCCTTGAAAACATNGATTCACCAAAAAAGACANGGTCCAGAGCAATGCCGTAAAGCCCTCCGACCAGTTGGTTTTGATGCCAGCATTCAATGGAGTGGGCAAACCCGAGATCGTGCAATTCCATATAAGCAGCCTGCATCGCAGGAGTAATCCAAGTATTGTCGCCTGCTTCAGTCCGCACTGTTGCACAGCTCCGGATCACTTGCCTGAAAGCACAATCACGGGTTATCTGCACCTGAGAATTTCGCAGATAGCGCGCCAGGCGCTTGGATATCCTGAATTCATCGGGAAAAAGAATCAGTCTGGGTGAAGTGAACCACCAGAGTATGGGGTCTCCTTCGGCAAACCACGGGAATATTCCCCGACTGTAGGCGCTGAGAAGTCTTTCGGGGCTGAGATCTCCACCGANTGCCAGCAGACCGTTTTCTTCGGCTAATTCCGGATGGGGAAAGCGGACGTCCCTGGTAAGTTGAAAGATTGGCATTGTTTTTAAGGAAACGTTCAAGGTTCGGTTGTGACAATCGTCAGTGTACCACTGAAGATGAAAGAAAAAAAGATGGGAGCCGATACCTTGCGTAAAAGGCTCTTTCAGCAATGACTCGTAGATACTAATACTATTTTTATTTATTTAAGGAGTGGAGTATCATGTTGAATAACCGAGCCTGGTTTTGAAGGGTACGTAAGATCGGTTGGAAAGAATGAACGTGAAGACAACATATAACAAAGAACAAAGTACCTCGCCAATGACAGAGATTCATAAAAATCCGGATACTACTCAGGATNCCCCTTTTCAGGACAAAATTGTCCTTGAGAATTTTTATCCAGGTGCCAATCGGGGAGAGGTGTTGTGTCTGATGACAGAGGCACTGGAGCGGGGAGTGGCTCTCATGGTGCTTTCGGGAGAAGAGGGGAGTGGTAAAACGATGCTGTGCCGCATGCTGGAAAGCAGTGCGTCCAGATTCTGTATTACCGTCTTTTTCCCCCACACTGTTGAATCCTTTGAGGATGTTGTGAAAGTAGTCGCCATGCGGATGGGGTTGAAGGCAGATGCCGCCGGCCAGGAGGGAAAAAGTATTGAGGCGATGCTGAACAGGATAACAGCCCAGCTCAAGCAGGAATCAACAGGACTCCTCATCATCTTTGACGAGGCGGAGAATATTTATCTTGCCACTCTGGAGCGGGTTCGCAAAATGCTGGATCGGGTGACCCATGCCGGAGCCCACATGTACATCGTTTTCTCAGGACGAAAAACATTTCTTGAGAATTGCAATCAGCTCTCTTTATGTGATTTTAAGACTTCCACAGAATTACTTTTCGATCTGGCGCCACTTTCAGAGCAGGAAACTGCCGAATATCTGCGTACGTGTTCGATGAAGCTGGAGGGTCCCGACAGGAAGAAAGTTTTCAACGATGAAGTTGTACGAAATATATTTTCCTTAGCCAAAGGAAATTTCAGGACGACGAACCTTCTTGCCGAGGAGTCGTTAAGTACACATGGTGACGACACCTCTTTCATGGTGCTGCTTGAGAGTGTAAAGGAGGAGGCCGAGTCAGAGGAGGGAGCGACGCCACAGAATACACTGCATCTGTTTAAACGTTACGCCCATTACGTGCCTTGGATCGGCGGTGTTGGATGTGTTTTGCTTCTTCTGTTTTTCCTGATGAGGCCAGGAGGAGGCGAACGCGTTGCCGCACAGCCAAACGTCGATTCTGAAAAGGGCAGTGCGGAAAATGTTCAGGTTGAGGTACGGGAACCTGCCGAAAGCACGACTATCGAAGAAAAAGCTATTGTCGTTAAGCCTTCGCTCGATTCCGAAGCATTGCCGCCAGGGCCGGACAATGTTCAGGAATCAACGCAGGAATTGCTGAGCGATAGCGGTGCTGTAGATAAAAACACTGGGTTTGAAGAAGCAACGCCGCCCGTGATCGATAGAGCGATATCCGTTGAAGTGGTGCAGCAGACAACCGAAGTTGAAGTGCAGCCANCTCCCCCGCCGGCGAAAGTGGTCATCCCTCCACCGTCGGTCGAGAAGGTTATTGTTCTCCGCCAGGACAAGCCCTTGAAAAGAAAGAAGGGGGTGGATTCCGACAGTAAGGGACCAGTGAGGCTTCAGTCACGCACGGAAGCTCAGACACAGCCAAACGCCCGTTTGTCGGTCAACCGGTTATTGCAGAAACGAGTATCGGCTGGAGTTGCCTGGGCGAAGGGAGTGAAAGAAGATGCATATACTATGCAGCTTATGGTCCTGACTGATAAAAATGCAGAAGGGAACCTTAAAAAAATGTTGGAGCAGCCTCGGTATCGTCAAGAGGCAGGAAACTTCTTCATCTTTAAAAAAGCCGCCGGTTCCGAAATTATTTTTGTGTTTTACGGGGAATATCCAAACTTGGCTAAGGCCCGTCTGGCCCAGAACAGTCTTCCGTCCTTTCTTCGCGACCACCAGCCATATGCCATTTCTATCAAAGGAGCAATGGCGAAAGTGACAAAATAATCCTGCTGGTTCTCAGTCGCCCTTTGAATGAGTAGCTGGAGGGTAATGAAATCGTCAGTAAATCGTACTAAAATAAAAAGGGGTTAACCCAGAATGAGCTAACCCCTTCGTATCTTGTGGTGGAGCTAGACGGGATCGTGAATCCTCACTTCACTGCGTTCCGTTGCGGGAACCGTTGAGGACCTCAATAGTGCCACTATAACGCTCACATGCTGAGCTTAAGCCCCACTCAAGTTTTGCTTATCTTTGTCCGTTGAAATGTCATTAGTTCTGCTCTTATGTGTACAAGAATGTGTACACGATTGCTAGGGAAATTTTGACACAGATTTGTGAAGACTCGCCTTATACGCTTTGCGGGAGAGTTTACCCCCGAGCCGGGTGGCTTCCTTGTGGTCTCCATCGAAAGAATCTTAGATCAGATCATTGAATCTTTTTCTTTGCCCCTATGATCTCTCCTTCCCGGAAATATCCCAGCAGCTAGACCAGGATGCTTTAAGGAAGACACCCTGGAACCAATGATACCGTCTTACTTCAAGGCACTATAGATGGTCTGTCTTGACACTCCGTATTCCTTCGCAAGATCAGCCTTGCTTTCACCATTGGTTACCTTGACCTGGATTGCTTCAACCTGATCAGCGGTCAATGAAGACTTCCTGCCTAGATGTTTACCTTTGGCCTGCGCGGTCGCGATTCCTTCCCGCTGCCTTTCCTTAATCAAAGCCCTTTCAAACTCACTCACGGCACCAAGTAACTGCATCATCAGCTTGTTCATAGGGTCATTCTGGCCACTGAATATTAAGTTCTCCTTATGGAAGTGAATGATAATGCCCTTCTCATTCTGCTCTGTGACAATCTTCTGGAGGTCTGCAAGGTTACGACACAGACGGTCAATCGAATGTACGTGCAGAGTGTCACCTTCACGGATGAAGTCGAGACAGGCTTGCAGTCCTGGCCGATTGGTTGTCCCTGCGCTTGCTTTGTCCTCGAACTCTTTACCAAAGGTCAATCCTTCAAGCTGCCTGTCGGTCTTCTGATCGATAGTAGATACTCTTCTGTACGCTACATGAGCCATTCTCTGTTCTCCCTCAGTTGTTAATATTTGCTTTGCCTGAAATGTCAGTAAATAACTTAGACCTTTCTTGAAACATTGTCAAACAATTATTTGGCAACCTTTCTTGACACAGAACATTAACCACTTACGAAAAGACTGGAGTTGTAAATCAAGGTACACCTTATTGGACTTTTCAATTGCCTTGAATCTGGAATATTAACTCCCCAAGGACCATAAGCCAAAACATCACATATACCACAGGCAATCTCTTTCCACCGGTCTGAGGGAAAATGCGTTTATCATCGCTGGGCAACTGGCAATACAAATAGCCTCAAATGCTTCCACCCGCCCCTCAGGACCAACAGAAGTATATCAGTTAAACCATCTAACTTGCTGGAATCATAATAATATTATTGTCACTGCATTGGTGCTAGGTTGTGCTCCGTAACCGATTGTTGTTGCGTACTAAATGACTACTGCCCTCCTCCTAGAGCATAGGCGAGAAACTTTCATTTTTTGACAACTTCTCACAATTTATCTGCTCTCCCATGTCCAAAAATCAGACTCCACAAACATAAACCGAGAACCTCTCGGGGGACATTCAGGTTCCTTGCGCCTGTCTACAAGCTGGCCCGCTACCGGCTGTCCATCTCCAACCCGAGAGGCATCTCTTCTCATCGCAAGGACTACATCCATTAACCATAAGCACCACAGGAGATCCCTTGACCGCATCGAGCGGTACGGGGGGGAGGTGCGTTCAATCGCCGGGAGACCGGCATAACGGCAAGGATCAGAAATGAAAAAACTATTAGCTACAGGCAGAATCACAAAGAATAAACTGAGGATCTTGGAAATTCTCAAAGTTGTCAGACCCGATAAGGCCAGAGAGGACATTGACCCAGATGACCCAGATAGTGGCAGTTGGAGGCAAGCTCCATTCACTGCACTGGATGTCTCAAGACGCCTGATGGGGATTGACCGGCATAACGTTGCTCGCGCTTTGAGGAACATGGAGAAACAAGGGTTGGTCGTGAAGGAAGCCAGGAAAACACAGGTTATGCACAATATGTTGTCCGGTCAAAAATGGGCTGGAGGTCGAGATATATGGGAAACTGGTATGAAAGAGCTGCCTCATTACTTCGATACCCGGACATACGAACTCGACAAGGGCTATCTTAATACGATTGAAGAAGCCAACGACCAAAAACTCGACGGAAAGTGGTCAATTTCAATCTTGCCACTGATACTTGCGTTTGACAGGCAGATGCCCCAGCACATTCGGCAGAATTATGAACGAGAACTAAGGCTGCATACTGAGAAGCTTGCCAATCTTTGGTACGAGTTCGAACAAAACCGTGACGCAGCACTAAGAGGAAGATTGACTCCAATATTGACCACCTACGATGTCGCCCCTTTCCTATTGACCACTAACAAGACGCAAAGTGAACAAGCCTTGTTATTGACCACCGACAATATCACCTCTGCTTTCAGTGAATCCTCGTGTGAATCTCCTGAGTGTTCTTATTGACCACCAACAATAGGACCCCCATCCAGAAGATCATCGAAATAATCACGGGAATTGAAAGTCGCCTACCAAGCCAATAACCACGCGGCCTGCGAGAGGACCTTAGGACCTTCCAAGAGAAGCCCCAAGAGACAGACCTGTACAACTTCGAGAACCTCTCGGGGGATATTCAAGGATCCTTGCACCTTGTTTCAAGCTGGTCAGCGTCAGCTACCAGTATCCACTTCCAAACCCGAGAGGACTCTCTTCTTACCGCAAGGATCACGCCACTGATCAATCATTTGCACCTATGGAAACCCTTTGGCCACATCGTGTGGACTTGGGGATTGGTGCGTCTATAAATGCCGGGTAACTGGCAATACAACCGCAAGGAATATTAATGAGTAAAACAGAAGGATCCCAAGAGTCATTATCAAATCGAGAATGGACTACCACCTCGATCCTTTGGGAGCGAATGGCCAATGCCATGGGACTCTCAATGATCAGAGTCAAGTCATGTGGAAAGGTTCCAGATGAAGGAAAAGGTTGGCAGCAAATTGAATACAGGCCATATGAAACCATATCATTTACCTCAGGGGACAATGCTGGAGTTATAACCGGCAAGCAGTCCGGAATTATTGTGTTGGATGTTGATAATGAGGAAATTTTCTCCCAGGCGTGTAAAGCGAATAACTGGATTGTGCCAGAAACATTCACAGTTAGAACGGGCAAAGGCTATCACTATTATTACCAGCTTCCTGAAGGCGATAAAGAATATAGAAACAGATCAAAGAAAGATGAAGGATGGGATATCAGAGCCAATGGTGGATATGTAGTAGCGCCTGGATCTATCCATCCGAGTGGGTCCGTTTACACATTGGCTAATGACAGAGCGTTCAACATGGCACCTGAATGGTTGCTTCAAAGATCTCTTGAGGTTGCAGTTAAAAGTCAAGCCAATAGAAGGAGATCTATAAATGGGAAGGTCAAATCTGATTTACACTCTATTCTTCCTGTCGTTGATCTGAACACACTTGAGTTAAGTAGCTGGGTGAGGCAGGCGATTACGGAAGGGGCTGAGGAAGGCGCACGTTCCGAGACTGTATTTTCAGTCATTAAAGCATTGCTTGAGGCAGGATACGAGCCTGATGTAATTGTCGCTATCTTTATGGCTCACCTTATAGGTAAGAAAGCGTTGGAAAAAGATGATCCTGAGGGATGGGTTTACGACGATATCGATAGAATTAAAGTTAAGATGGCGGATTATGAGCAAATAGAACCCACACCTGTTGAACTTCAAGGAAGGAGGACGATCCCTATTCCGAACATTGAGGAATTAAAGGTGGAGTATAGAACTCTCATCGAATATTCCCACCGGGATCTCATTGAGACTCTCCATAGTTATGGAAATGTAACTTCTGAATCCCAAGAACAAGCCCTATATACGCTATTGCACACGTACGCAGCATTGGCACAGGGTAAAATTGCCGGTAGGTTAGCAGCGCCACTCCCGACAGGCCTGGGAAAGACTACCTCGATCAGTGCCTTCCTGGGTAGAGCCTACAGCATGGGCATGTTGGGGAGACAGAAGGGGAATTTTACTGTCGCCATTGCAGCCTCAAAGGTTGATCAGTTGTGTGATCTGCACGAAGCTTTGGTAGCTGCTGGGATACCTGAGAAGTTAATCTCACTTATTCACTCATATACGTACAACCCCGACATTGAGAGAGATGCCGATGATCGTTTACCCAAGGGCTATGCAGCGCTACCAGCCACACCCGACAAAAATCGTCCCATCCTTTTGCTTTCTCATAACAAAATCAAGAATGGCCCAGAGCATGCCTTTGACGACTCACTTCAAAAGCGAAGGTTCGTTATCTGGGATGAGTCGATGATTTCCACAAAAACAGGAGCATTGAGCGTGGAGAGATTGGCACATGGTTTTAATTCTTATGAGTTCGTTTTGAGCAGCTTGAGGGATCAGGCGCAAACGGGAGGTATGGAAATCGATCAGGTGAAGCTTGAAGTTGCCAATAGCACCTTGGAATATCTACATATAGCCTACCGCCTTATCAGGAATGAGATCAGTTCACAGGAGTATGGACAGCCCAAACAAGTCTTGAGGTTTCCGCATGCCAATGAAATGACAATGACTGAAATGCTCCTGGCAGTAGAATGGGTTGCACAGGCGCAGGAAGTCGAGGAAGTAAGGAAGCTTATCCATTCTCTCAAGGAACTGCTCAGGGCCACCCAGTACGATACCTCTGTTCACCTCGGGATGAAGGATAAAACCACAATAGTCCGCTTTGATGTAGTCGTCCCTGACTCCATGAAGAACATGATTATTCTCGACGCTTCGGCCAGGATCAACACCTTGATGATGCTCGATGAGACTATTCATCTTCCGGAAAATCTCCCAGAGTTGCAATTGAAGTACACTGGAACGATCTTTCACAGGATTGACCATGCGGCAGGGCGGGGAGCAACCCATAAGGAGCTAGAGAACAATGAAAAGAATCTCTTGGCTGGTATCACTGAAGTAATCCAAAGGCATCCAGATGAAGGGATTCTCCTGTTCACCCATAAATACCATGAAGGAAAGCTGAACCACAGAGAAGTAATAGAGAAGTATCTGACTGATAATGGGGTAGATCTCCATGAGATGATCAATGGCAAGCCCAGGTTTAACTGGTTAACCCATGGGAATGAAACAGCATCGAATAAATATACCCATTGCTCAGTAGCAATCTTTACAGGCCTGATGTACAAGTCTCGTGAGGTCAGCCTAGGTGAAACTGTGGCACAGAAGAGAGACCATACCGCTTCCATCAGTGAGAAACTGTTAACTCAGGTCACAAGGGGTATGCAGAGTCAGGCCATTCATCAGGGGGCAAATAGGACAGCCTCTCGGACCATAGTGAATGACCAGGCTAAACCCGTGAACATCTACTACACGTACCATAACGATTCACTGGTACCATATCTTGAGGTTGTGCTACCTGGTGCTCGCTTTGTTACCTATGAAAGTGATGTGATGTCGCCAAGGACTATGACGTGGAAGGTCAGGAAGGCAGTGGCTGAGTTTCTCAAGAACCTTGCGATTACTGTGGGAAGAGTTTCAGTCAAGGCTATCAATACGGCTGTGCCTGAAACTATCGAGGTGGGCAGCGCAACATGCAAGAGGGTTATTAATTCGATCATTGAGGACTCCTCGATACCGTGGGCAAGGTCTGGCAGGAGTTTGGTTCGAGTCAAGTCAGCAGTGTAGAGCAGCATTCGTATGAAAATCGCAAGCAGGTAAGGCTATGGAATGACAGATAATACAGGATAAGGATCATTTTCTCTAAGAAGAAGGAGGGTGTTCAGAATTCTGTGTCAGTTAACTTAAAGCTGATATAATCAGCCCGAAAAAGGAAACTGACATGACTGAAGAAAACCATGGATTTGATTTT
>JGI25320J50211_1000782_pt1 | contig 15748 bp, 10 predicted proteins | sample AutmiccommuBRH21_FD_50211 | JGI IMG/M metagenome (IMG submission 50211)
ACCTCGGCCTGTCCATCCGACGCTCACTGACCGCCTACGACCACTGACCCCTTGGAATCATTCATCTAGGTCGTAAACAATGACTTCCACCTCGTCAACGTCCACGGTCGAGGCGAGTTCCCCGTCGCCCGACGCGGAGCCAGACGCAGCTTCCCCAGGCAGCTCTCCGGGAGCGTCCAGACCCGCGGCAACACGGATCACTGATCGCGCCTCATCGACGCGCTTGGCTTGGTCGGCGTCGACCGCCTTGATGCGATCGAGGGCCAGGAGCGCGGCATCGAACTGCTGCAGATCTGCACGTGCTCCGGCAACTACCAAATCCAGTTCCGCCCGACTCATCGGGTCAAGACCTTTGGCGTCTGCAGATTGAGCGATTTCGAGGGCCTTCTCGGGCCTGCCCAAGCCGCGTTCGCAGTCTGCGACCAGTGCCAAGTGCTCGTGTGAACCGCTCAGACGTGTCACGGTACGGAACTCGCGCAACGCTTCCGCATAGCGCCCGGTCGCGTAAGCGGTCAGGGCGGCGGCTTCGCGCACGACGTCCACGCGACCCCCACGGGCGAGTGCCACTTGCGCGTGCCGATACGCCAGTTCTGGATCGTCATCGATAAGTCGACCCGCCATCACCAGATGACGAGCGACGTCTTCTGCGTTGTCCTTGCTGAGAGTACGAAGCCTGCCGTGGGCATCACGGTCGAGAGCCTGACCAGTCACGTCCTCTGGAACATCGGGGACGTCCATGCGTGTCTGCTGGGGTCGCGCGTCTCCGCCGTCTCGTTCACGCCGAGGGGCGCGCTCCTCGCGATCGCCCTTGTATCCTCCGCCATCGCGCGGGCCCCGACTCGGGGCGCCGCCACCACGGCGGTCGCTCTCGCCTCGGGGCGGGCTGTCGCGCCGCGGTCCGCTGTCACGACGGGGCGGGCCATCACGACGCGGCTCACTGTCACGACGGGGCGGGCCATCACGACGCGGCTCACTGTCACGACGGGGCGGGCCATCACGACGCGGCGCGCCGCCCGCGGAGGAAGAAGAGCCCGTTTCCCTAGAGGGACGCGTCTCACGATCGCCGCGGCCGACGCCGTCACGCGTGGGCGCGCTGTCACGACGTGGTGCACTTCGAGGAGCGGACCGTCCTCCGTCGGCGCCTCGGGAGGATCCGCGATCGGTCGATGAGCCGCGGTTGTCTGAGCCGCGATATGGCCGACTGGCGCCACGCTGATCTCGCCCGCGTTCGCCCTCTGTACTTCGTTCGTTGTCGGCCACGACATCACCTTTCACACGGTCGTTTGAAAACTGTACGCGTACCTCGGACGACACGCATTCGGGAACGCAAAAATGCGCGAAGGGGCCGCCCAACATTGGGCGGCCCCTCGCGAATGAATGTCCGGCAGCGTCCTACTCTCCCACACCATCTCCAGTGCAGTACCATCGGCGCTGAGAGGCTTAGCTTCCGGGTTCGGAATGGAACCGGGCGTTTCCCTCTCGCTATGACTGCCGAAACTCTATGGAGTTACTTCGGTTTCCCGACCGTATCTCGGGAACCGCACAGTGGACGCGTAGCAATACATTTGAAATCTTGAGTGTAATTAAGTTATCGGCCTATTAGTACCGGTCAGCTTCAAGAGTCTTTAGTCCTCTCTTCCACATCCGGCCTATCAACCCAGTGGTCTTCTGGGGGCCTCTCGGACCGAAGTCCATGGAAACCTCATCTTGAAACGGGCTTCCCGCTTAGATGCTTTCAGCGGTTATCCCTTCCCAACGTAGCTAACCAGCCGTGCTCCTGGCGGAACAACTGGCACACCAGAGGTTGGTCCACCCCGGTCCTCTCGTACTAGGGGCAGCCTTTCTCAAGTTTCCTGCGCGCGCAGCGGATAGGGACCGAACTGTCTCACGACGTTCTAAACCCAGCTCGCGTACCGCTTTAATGGGCGAACAGCCCAACCCTTGGGACCGACTTCAGCCCCAGGATGCGACGAGCCGACATCGAGGTGCCAAACCATCCCGTCGATATGGACTCTTGGGGAGGATCAGCCTGTTATCCCCGGGGTACCTTTTATCCGTTGAGCGCTGGCGCTTCCACTTGCCACCAGCGGGTCACTAGTCCCGACTTTCGTCCCTGCTCGACCTGTCAGTCTCACAGTCAAGCTCCCTTGTACACTTGCACTCGACACCTGATTGCCAACCAGGCTGAGGGAACCTTTGGGCGCCTCCGTTACTCTTTGGGAGGCAACCGCCCCAGTTAAACTACCCACCAGGCACTGTCCCTGATCCGGATTACGGACCGAAGTTAGATATCCAGAGCGATCAGAGTGGTATTTCAACAATGACTCCACCTGTACTGGCGTACAAGCTTCAAAGTCTCCCACCTATCCTACACAAACCGCACCGAATACCAATACCAAGCTATAGTAAAGGTCCCGGGGTCTTTCCGTCCTGCTGCGCGTAACGAGCATCTTTACTCGTAATGCAATTTCGCCGAGTTTACGGTGGAGACAGCGGAGAAGTCGTTACGCCATTCGTGCAGGTCGGAACTTACCCGACAAGGAATTTCGCTACCTTAGGATGGTTATAGTTACCACCGCCGTTTACTGGGGCTTAAATTCGAAGCTTCGCCTTGCGGCTGACCTCTCCTCTTAACCTTCCAGCACCGGGCAGGCGTCAGTCCGTATACATCGTCTTGCGACTTCGCACGGACCTGTGTTTTTAGTAAACAGTCGCTTCTCCCTGGTCTCTGCGGCCCTCAAACGCTCCGGCAGCAAGTGCCTTCACGCCTTAGGCCCCCCTTCTCCCGAAGTTACGGGGGTATTTTGCCGAGTTCCTTCACCATAATTATCTCGATCGCCTTAGTATTCTCTACCTGATCACCTGAGTCGGTTTGGGGTACGGGCGGCTAGAACCTCGCGCCGAGGTTTTTCTTGGCAGCATAGGATCACCGAATTCCCGCCTAAGCGGTCACCATCGGGTCTCAGGCTATGTGAGCTGCGGATTTACCTACAACTCGCCCTACACCCTTAGACGTGGACTACCATCGCCACGCTCGGCTACCTTCCTGCGTCACCCCTGTTAATACGCTTGCCTACTACAAGTTTGGGTCGCGCGCTATTTCACCGCTCCCCGAAGGGTTAAGTGACTTCGGGCGCTTAGCATTGCCTGATTCGGCATTGGCGGTTCTTCGCCGGTACGGGAATATCAACCCGTTGTCCATCGACTACGCCTGTCGGCCTCGCCTTAGGTCCCGACTTACCCAGGGCGGATTAACCTGGCCCTGGAACCCTTGATCATTCGGCGGACGGGTTTCTCACCCGTCTTTCGCTACTCATGCCTGCATTCTCACTCGTGTGGCGTCCACGGCTGGATCACTCCGCCGCTTCACTCGCCACACGACGCTCCCCTACCCATCCACACGCTTGGATCCGAAGACCAGGCAATATGTGAATGACACAACTTCGGTGGTGTACTTGAGCCCCGCTACATTGTCGGCGCGGAATCACTTGACCAGTGAGCTATTACGCACTCTTTCAAGGGTGGCTGCTTCTAAGCCAACCTCCTGGTTGTCTGTGCAACTCCACATCCTTTCCCACTTAGCACACGCTTAGGGACCTTAGTTGGTGTTCTGGGCTGTTTCCCTCTCGACGAAGAAGCTTATCCCCCTCCGTCTCACTGCTGCGCTCTCACTTACCGGCATTCGGAGTTTGGCTGACGTCAGTAACCTTTTAGGGCCCATTGGCCATCCAGTAGCTCTACCTCCGGCAAGAAACACGCAACGCTGCACCTAAATGCATTTCGGGGAGAACCAGCTATCACGAAGTTTGATTGGCCTTTCACCCCTATCCACAGCTCATCCCCTCGGTTTTCAACCCAAGTGGGTTCGGTCCTCCACGCGGTCTTACCCGCGCTTCAACCTGGCCATGGATAGATCACTTCGCTTCGGGTCTAGACCCGGCGACTCAATCGCCCTATTCGGACTCGCTTTCGCTACGGCTTCCCCACACGGGTTAACCTTGCCACCGAGCACTAACTCGCAGGCTCATTCTTCAAAAGGCACGCTGTCACCCCTGCTAGGGAGGCTCCAACGGATTGTAAGCACACGGTTTCAGGTACTATTTCACTCCCCTCTCGGGGTACTTTTCACCTTTCCCTCACGGTACTTTTCCGCTATCGGTCAGTAGGTAGTATTTAGGCTTATAGAGTGGTCTCTACGGATTCACACGGGATTTCTCGGGCCCCGTGCTACTTGGGATGACTCTTGAGAGTACGCGCCATTTCGTCTACGGGGGTTGCACCCTCTGTGCCGGGCCTTTCAATGCCCTTCGACTATAACGCGTATTTTTGACTCTCTGTCAGATCGGTAGATCCAACTAAAAGGTCCCACAACCCCGCTAACGCAACGCCTACCGGCTATCACACGCTAACGGTTTGGCCTTTTCCGCTTTCGCTCGCCACTACTCACGGAATATCTCTTCCTGTCGGTACTGAGATGTTTCACTTCCCGACGTTCCCTCCGCACGCCCTATGTGTTCAGGCGTGGGTCACTGGACATGACTCCAGCGGGGTTTCCCCATTCGGACATCCTCGGATCAAAGCTTGTTTACCAGCTCCCCGAGGCTTATCGCAGGTTACTACGTCCTTCTTCGGCTCCTACTGCCAAGGCATCCACCATGTGCTCTTAAAAACTTAATTACAGAAATCAAAGATGCTCGCGTCCACTGTGCAGTTCTCAAGTTACGGGCGGGCCCATCTTCCACCTGCGCCTTCGTCGCCTTAGCGACGCGGTTCGTCAGGATTCGATGGTCCGGCCGGCCGGTCTTTCGACCTGGCCTGAGGTGGGGCTTGCGCCCGATCCCTCAGGACCCAACAGTGTGCCATGTAGTGATGTGTATTTCGCGGGATCGTTCCAGCCCTAGGGCGTACTAGATCTCGACGCTGTCTGCGTCGCTACCACGTCGATGTTCCATCCGTGAGCTCTCGCCGTTCTACGTATGAGAACGATGCGAGGCCTTGGACGCTCCGAAGAGCGCCAAGTGCTCCTTAGAAAGGAGGTGATCCAGCCGCACCTTCCGGTACGGCTACCTTGTTACGACTTAGTCCCAATCGCCAATCCCACCTTAGAAGGCTCCTCCCCGTAAGGGTTAGGCCACCTGCTTCGGGTGTTACCGACTTTCGTGACTTGACGGGCGGTGTGTACAAGGCCCGGGAACGTATTCACCGCAGCGTTGCTGATCTGCGATTACTAGCGACTCCGACTTCATGAGGTCGAGTTGCAGACCTCAATCCGAACTGAGACCGGCTTTTTGGGATTCGCTCCACCTTGCGGTATCGCAGCCCTTTGTACCGGCCATTGTAGCATGCGTGAAGCCCAAGACATAAGGGGCATGATGATTTGACGTCATCCCCACCTTCCTCCGAGTTGACCCCGGCAGTCTCCTATGAGTCCCCGCCATTACGCGCTGGCAACATAGAACGAGGGTTGCGCTCGTTGCGGGACTTAACCCAACATCTCACGACACGAGCTGACGACAACCATGCACCACCTGTATACGGCGCCGAAGCACTCCCTATCTCTAGGGATAGACCGTATATGTCAAGCCTTGGTAAGGTTCTTCGCGTTGCATCGAATTAATCCGCATGCTCCGCCGCTTGTGCGGGCCCCCGTCAATTCCTTTGAGTTTTAGCCTTGCGGCCGTACTCCCCAGGCGGGGCACTTAATGCGTTAGCTGCGACGCGGAACTCATGGAAAGAGCCCCACATCTAGTGCCCACCGTTTACGGCGTGGACTACCAGGGTATCTAATCCTGTTTGCTACCCACGCTTTCGCTCCTCAGCGTCAGTTGTGGCCCAGAGACCTGCCTTCGCCATTGGTGTTCCTCCTGATATCTGCGCATTCCACCGCTACACCAGGAATTCCAGTCTCCCCTACCACACTCTAGTCTGCCCGTACCCACTGCAGATCCGAGGTTGAGCCTCGGACTTTCACAGCAGACGCGACAAACCGCCTACGAGCTCTTTACGCCCAATAATTCCGGACAACGCTTGCGCCCTACGTATTACCGCGGCTGCTGGCACGTAGTTAGCCGGCGCTTTTTCTGCAGGTACCGTCACTTTCGCTTCTTCCCTGCTAAAAGGGGTTTACAACCCGAAGGCCTTCATCCCCCACGCGGCGTTGCTGCATCAGGCTTGCGCCCATTGTGCAATATTCCCCACTGCTGCCTCCCGTAGGAGTCTGGACCGTGTCTCAGTTCCAGTGTGGCCGGTCGCCCTCTCAGGCCGGCTACCCGTCGTCGCCTTGGTGGGCCATTACCTCACCAACTAGCTGATAGGCCGCGAGTCCATCCCAGACCGATAAATCTTTCCAGACAATGACCATGCGGTCTTGTCTCATATCCGGTATTAGCACCGGTTTCCCGATGTTATCCCAGAGTCTGGGGCAGGTTACTCACGTGTTACTCACCCGTTCGCCACTGATCGCCCGGAGCAAGCTCCGAGGTCACCGTTCGACTTGCATGTGTTAAGCACGCCGCCAGCGTTCGTCCTGAGCCAGGATCAAACTCTCCGTATATGTTTGATAGCAATTCGCCGAAGCGAGTCACAGTCTTACGAAGCGATTCTCGAAAGAATCAGTTTAATCTCTAGCAAATGAACAAAATGTCACTGACATTTGTTTCGTTTACCAAAGGAATCCAGCATCGATCGGGCATAAGCCGTCACGACGCCAGAGGTTTTGGCATCGACATGTGGCACACTGTTGAGTTCTCAAGGTTCGGACGCGCACCGCATCTACACCCTTTCGGGCCAGATTTGGGGCAACCGTTCTAACTTAGTCTCCCTGTACCTCTCTGTCAACTCGCCTCGTCGGCGTGTCTCCAGTTCGGAGGGGGTTCCTATCGTACCGCGTTCCGATCGCATCTGCGACCAGTGTTCAGTCCGATAAAAGGTGGCTACCTGATGGAGTTCGCGGGGCCTTTTCAGTCCCCTGCGTGTTCGCTCCCTTGTTGGCAACATGTGTGACATTACGGCCTCATCGCACCGCAAGTCAAATCGCTTGCATCTCGGGCGTGTCGTGACCGTCGTCCCTGGTAAGTGGTTCTTCACGTCGACGTAGTTGGGGCCCGCTAGGGGGACGTTCGCACAAGTCCGATCGTCTTTTTTCCGCGCCTGAGCACGAACCATCCGCCTGCCAAGGCGTCCGCAGGATCGAGAGCCGCATCGGCGTCGGCAACCTTCACGTTATTCACGTAGGCACCACCCTCCTGGATCGCCCGTCTAGCGGCCGATTTCGAGTCCATGACCCCCGCCTCCACGAGCGCATCGACCACCAACGTTCCTCCGGCCACAGACGCGCCCCCCAGCTCCTGCGCGCAACCGTCTAGCGTGCCGGCGTCGAGTGCCGTCAATTCACCCTGGCCGAACAGTGCCCGCGACGCATCGACGGCGCCCTGAGCGGCCGTCTCGCCGTGCACGAGGCACGTCACTTCCCACGCGAGGGTGCGCTGCGCCTCCCGGCGGAACGGCTCCGCCTCCACCTTGGCTTCCAGCTCCCCGATCCGCTCCCTGCTCAGGAAGGTAAAGACCTTGAGGTACCCCACCACGTCGGCATCGGACTGATTGAGCCAGAACTGGTAAAACGCGTACGGACTCGTGAGCGCGGGATCGAGCCACACCGTCCCCGACTCCGTCTTGCCGAACTTGGTTCCGTCGGCTTTGGTAATGAGAGGAGTCGCCAGGGCATGCACGGACACGCCCTCGGCCTTGCGCGTGAGTTCCGTGCCCGACGTCAGGTTTCCCCACTGGTCGGAGCCGCCCGTCTGGAGCGTGCAGCCGTAGCGTCGGTAGAGCTCGAGGTAGTCCATCCCCTGGAGAAGTTGGTACGAGAACTCCGTGTAGGAGATGCCCTCATCGGAGTTGAGGCGACGCGCGACGGTATCCTTCGCGATCATCGTGCCCAGGCGGTAATGGCGGCCGATGTCGCGCAGCAGTTCAATCGCGCTGAGGTCCTTGGTCCAGTCGTAGTTGTTCACCATGCGCGCGGGATTGTCGCCCTCGAAGTCCATGAACGGCTCGATCTGCTGCCTGATCCGCTCGACCCACTCGTGCACCACGTCGACGGGATTGAGCGTGCGCTCGCCAGCCATCTTGGGATCGCCGATCAGTCCGGTCGCGCCTCCCACCAGCATGAGCGAGTGGTGGCCCGCGTCCTGGAAGCGCCGTTGCGTCAGAATCTGCACCAGGTTGCCGATGTGCAGGCTCGGTGCCGTGGGATCGAACCCGCAGTACAGCGTGAGGGGTCCCGCATCGATCGCGGCACGCAGTTCATCGTCGCCGGTGGTCTGTGAGATCAGCCCGCGCCACGCGAGGTCGTCCAGGATGTGTTCAGTCATGATGCGGCCATTGTGCCAGCAGCGCGCTGGCGCGGATGAGCCGCACGCGTCACGGCCAGCACGGGCACCAGCAACAGTGCCACCGCGCCGCCGCCGAGCGCGAGCGTCGCGAAGCCTGCTCCCGCCACTACGACACCGGAGAGGGCGCCGCCGGTCGCGCCAGCGAGGGCGATGAGGAAGTCGACGTTGCCCTGGATCCGCGCTCGGTGTGCGAGAGGCGCCGCGGTGGTGACCATGGCGGTACCGGCATTCAACCCGAACGACCACCCGAGGCCCAAGAGCGCGAGGGAGAGTGTCAGCGCCGGCATCGAGGCGGGTGGGCTCCATGCCCCGACCGCACCCGCGCCCACGAAGGTGACGGCGGACAGCATGGCCACCGTGCCAGCCCCCCAGCGATCCACGAGCCATCCGGACAGGGGTGAAGGCAGATACATCGCCGCCACGTGAACGCCGATGACGAAACCCACCGCGCTAACGTCGAGGCCGTGGCTCCGCATGTGAATGGGCGTCATGGTCATCACCGCGATCATGACCATCTGCGACACGATCATGACCAACGCGCCGGTGGCGATACCCCTGCTCCTCGTGCGGGCCTCGGCAGGCGTCGGATCGGGTTGAACAGAGCCCATCGACGTTTCGCGCTCGCGGGCGCGGGCCAACACGAGGGGGTCCGGCCGCAACAGGGTCCACAGCACCGCGGCGCCCACCGCGTAGGCGACCCCGGCCAACACGAATGGACCCGCTAAGGAGGGGATTCCCCACGCCTGCGCCCACCTTCCCATCGCGCCCGCCACGTTGGGCCCCGCGACTGCCCCTACGGTGGTGGCGACGAGCACGATCGCGACGGCGCGACCTCGACGATGGGGTGCGGCAAGGTCCGCACCCGCATAGCGGGCCTGCAGGTTTGCCGCCGTTCCAGCCCCGTAGATGAACAACGCGGCAAAGAGCAAGGGAACACTGTCGAGCACGGCGGCGAGCACGACGCCCGCACTACCCACCGCTCCGGTGAGATACCCGGCAGCCAAGCCGACGCGCCGTCCCCTTCGCTGCGAAAGGCGGCCGATGCCGATGGCCGCTCCCGCCGATCCGACCGTGAAGAGCATCGCCGGCATTCCTGCCAGTGAGGTGGAATCAAGCATGTCGCGCGCGAGCAGCGCGCCCACGGTGATGCCGGCGGCGAGGCCAGCGCCACTGAGGATCTGTGCCGCCGCGAGCACGCGCAGCACGCGTGGCTGTTCTGGTGCATCGGTCAGGTCAGGTGCCGGCCCGGTCGCGGTCATGAGGCGACGTGCCGTCGCCGGCGAACGTGCCGATCGGCGCCGCTGTCAGGGGTGCGCTGGTCGCGTGCCGCGGAGCCCGCGAACGGAACGTCGACCGCGGTGGAGCGGCGCGCTGAAGGGAGCTCGTTCCGGGGCCACACGTCGTTCGTCGAGGTCACGACTCGCACTCTTCCATATGTCGACCGGCTCAGGGCCGAGTTACACCGGCAGGTCCACACTCGCGACGGTCGCCGCAGCCAGCCGCCCCGGATCGGGCACGGCGGCCAGGCCCGGCGCATCAGGAATCATGATGTGGCCGTCGACCAGCTCGAAGGGCTCCGTGATGTCCTCCTTGTAGAAGCGTCCCGACGCGGAGATGTCGCCCGTCAGCGTGAAGCCCGGCATTCCCGCGAGCGCGGCATTGGCGGCGCGGCCGATGCCCGTCTCGAGCATTCCGCCGCACCACACGGCGACGCCGTGGGCGCGCGAGATGTCGTGAATGCGGCGTGCCTCCAGGTATCCACCCACCCGGGACGGCTTGATGTTGATCACTTGCGCCGCGCCCATCTGGATCGCGTCGGCGGCTGCCGTGGCGGACACCACGGACTCGTCAAGGCACATGGGAGTGCTCATGCGCTTCGCGAGTTCCGCGTGCTGGCGCATGTCGTCCTCGCCCAACGGCTGCTCGATCAAGAGGAGGTCGAAGGCGTCCAAACGCGACAGGTGGGCGGCGTCCACGAGCGTGTAGGCGGCGTTCGCGTCGACCTGGAGCGGGATGCCAGGGTGAGCCTCACGCACCGCGCGCACGGGCTCGATGTCCCAGCCAGGCTGGATCTTGAGCTTGATGCGCTGATAGCCCTCGTCAAGGTAGCCAGCCACCGTGTCCAGCAGTCGCGGGATCGAGTCCTGAATCCCGACGGACACGCCGGACGGCACCCGGTCGCGCGTAACTCCGAGGTAGTCCTTGAAGCTCACGCCTGCGGCACGCAACTGCGCGTCCAGCACCGCCGTCTCGAGCGCCGCCTTGGCCATGCGATGACCGACCACCTTCTCGAGGTGCTCGGAGACCGTCTCCGCGGTGAGCGGCCCGACCGCTCCTGCCGCCACAAGGCGTGGCAGCAGATGCCTCGCGGTGACGTCGATGACGCCCTCGGTGTACTCCTCCGAGTACACCGGCTCCGAGAGCGCGCCGCACTCGGACCAACCGGTCACCTCCTGGCCGTCAATCGCGGCCTTGAGTTCCATCACGAGGACGCGCCGCTCGGTCTGAGTCGAGAACGACGTCGTGAACGGCGTCACGAGCGGAAGCGCCAAGGTGTGCAGTTGAACGCGGCGGATTCTCACAGTGCCTCCATCAGGTAGCGGCCGTCACGGCCCACGGCGGTGGGACGCCAACCGGCACCCCACCGTTCAAGCATGGCGTCCCGCAGGGCCAGCCTCCACTGCGCGGCCAGGCGCGGGTTGTCGCGGCGCAGCCCCTCGATGTCCGCTGGGACGGAGAGAGAGACGGACGACGCATCGGCCGGGACAGCGTGGACGACGGGCGAGAGGTCCTCGCCGACGTCAAGAATCGTGGCAGCGGGTCCGGGCTCGCGCGGAGCGCTCGGCAGCGGCGCGTCGAGGGTCCAGCGGGCAAGGATGCGATCCGAGCCCTGGCCCGCATTGACCCCGTCCGTCATCGGGCCGTAGAAGTCGACCAGGTACTCGTCGAGAACGGCGCCCACCTTGCGCACGTTGAACGCCGCATTGCGGGCGACCAGGGGGTCGAACGTCCACGTCACATCCACCACCGCGCGGTCGAGGCACCAGGCCCGTTGATGGAGCTTCATGGCCGTGCCGACCCCGCCCCCCGCGAGGCCGGGGACGACGCCTGCCACGTGCGAGTGCATCGTCGACTGGGGTGGCGGACCGAAGAACCCCGCATTCGCGCCGACGATGCGCCCGTTCGCAAACGCGCCTGCCACATAGTTGCCCGCGTGCCTGAGCGCGGTGAGCAGGTGGCGCTCCATGACGGGCTCGCCCCACACGGCGCGCCACACCTCAGTTGCTCCCTCCAGCGCGGCGCCGTCCAGGACGCGAACCTCGACGCCCGCCGTGGCGGCGGCGCGTTCGTAGTCGGCCCAGGCGTCGACCCTCACCGTGGCTCGCCTGTCAGGAGATCCCGAATGAGGAGTGCGACCAGGGCGGTGCGCGGGACGATGTGCTCCACGAGCACGTGTTCGTCGACGGCGTGGGCTCCCCCGCCGACCGCGCCCAGCCCGTCAAGCGTCGGCACACCCATCCCTGCCGTGAAGTTTCCGTCCGATGCGCCGCCGACGGCGATGTCCTCAAGGTCTGTGATGCCTGCGGCCGGGGCCAGCGCGGCGGCGCGCGCGTACAGGTCGGCCGCGCTTGAGCGCTCCATCACGGGGCGGTTGATGCCGCCGCCGATCTCGAGGCGGGCGCCGTCAAGCTCGGGTGTGAGGGCTCGTATCGCGTCGTCCACGCGCTGCTGCTCGGCCGCGGTCGTGGCGCGCACATCCACGTCGACGCGGGCACGCGCGGGCACGGTGTTCACGGTCGTGTCCGCCGCAAGGCGCGTCGGCGTCACCGTGGTGCCGCAGACGGGGTCGGCAAGCGCGACGATGCGCGGAATCTGGTGGGCGATCTCGAGTGAGGCGTTGATGCCTTTCTCGGGCTCCAGGCCAGCGTGCGCCGCCTTGCCGATCGCCTCGACCGAGTACAGGGACACTCCCTTGCGCGCCGTCTTCAGCGCGCCCCCCGGGCCCGCGGCCTCCAGCACGAGGACGGCATCGCAGCCGCGCGCCTCCTCTTCGATGAGCTCGCGCGACGTCCACGAACCGATCTCCTCGTCGCCCGTCACGAGCAACGTCACGCCGTCGACGGCATCGGCGCCGTGCGTCTCGACGAGCACCGTGATCGCGTGGACGGCCTGCGCGAGGCCCACGATCATGTCAAAGCAGCCCGGGCCGCGCATCACGCCCGCCGTGATCGAGAACGGATGCGCCTCCAGGGTGCCGAGGGGCCACACGGTGTCGTGGTGCCCCAAGATCAGGACCCTGCGCGGGCCCGCGCCCAAGCGCCAGCGCACGTGCGGGCAGCCGTCGATCACGATGCGCTCCGCACCGGCCACGATTCCCGCGGCCGCGAAGCGCTCCCCCACCACCTCGGTCACGAGGTCTGCACTCACCTCGACCGCGGCCCGGTCGTCGGAGGGCGACTCGTGGCGGATCAGTCGCTCGGCGTCGGCAAGGAGCGGATTGAGGTGCGCGCGGCATGCGTCGACGATGGTCACGGTGCCATCGTGGCACGGCTCGAGTTTCGCTGGGGTTACCAGGAGTCGGGCAACGGGGCGTCGCCGCTCACCACGGCGTCGGCGTCGCGGAGCGTGCCCTCGGCGTAGAGAAACTCGTCCTCGGTGTCGTGCCAGGCCTCCCACTGCGGACGCAGCGCCTCGCCGTCGCGCTCGAGACCGCGGCGCAAACGCTCGGGCCAGGGCGCGTCGACGTAGATGACCATGCTTGCGAACGGGCGTGCCGACCTTTGGGCCACGCCGACGCCCTCGATGATGAGGTAGGGCCGTTGCGGCACCCGGATGAGGTGTGTGCGTTTGTCCTGCAACCAATCCCACATCTCGAACGCGCCGCCCACGCCCCTGGACAGGGGCTCGAGGACTTGGTCAACGAGAATCCGATCCAGGACCGGCAGTCCGCCCCAGCCCTCGTACATGTCGTCGCCGTGGAGGATCTGCACGGGGGCATCGTCCGGGGTGGGGTTGTCGGGATCGAAGGCGCCGGGGCCCGCCGACTCCGCCCCGCCCAAGGCGAGCGACACCCGGTTGGCGAGGGAGGTCTTGCCGCTTCCGGCCGGGCCGTCGATGAGCAGCACCCGCGTCGCACCGCTGAGCGGTTCGCGGCGTTGTAGCAGGGATACCAGGTCCGACAACGATGGCTGGGACATGCGAGCAGTTTATCGCTCGCCGCGGATTCCCATGCCGCAGGCGCCGCCGTGGCGCGGCGCTTCGGCCCGCCGTGGCGCTAGCGTGGACACATGAATCCAGATATTCACCCCAAAGTGGCACAGGTTCAGGCCGCGTTGCATGCCGGCGGAGTCGACGTCACGGTGCGCCAGATCGACAAGGCGACACCCACCGCGCTGGCCGCCGCCGAGTACCTGGGTTGCGAGGTGGGCGCGATCGTCAAGTCTTTGGTCTTCATGGCGGACGAGTCGCCGATCCTGGTGCTCACGTCCGGCGCGCACTCGGTCGACACCGGGCTGTTGGCGGGGCGCATCGGCGCCGCTGCGATCACGCGGGCAACACCCGACGGCGTGTTGGCTGCGACCGGCCAGGTCATCGGCGGCGTGGCTCCCGTGGGGCACCCCGCGCCGGTGCGGACGTTCCTGGATGTCGCGATGCGCGGGTACGACGAGCTGTGGGCGGCCGCGGGGATCGCGGCGTCGCTGTTTCCCATCTCGTACGCGGATCTGCTGCGGGTGACCGGCGCGATCGAGGTCGAGGTCGACTAGCGCCCTTTCGGAGTGCGCGGTTGCACGGCGACTCGCGGCTACAACGTCGCCCACGGACGGAAGTGCTTCACCCGCGCCCTCGCAGCCTTGCCCTGCTCGATCACACGCACGGGAGCGGTGCCGCCGGCGCCGTCGCGCGCGGCCAGCGAGCCCTCGACGGTCAGCACCTCGAGCACGCCCTCGTTGAGCGCCTCGTGGATGCCCTGCATCTCGTCCAGGGTCATCTCGTGGAGTTCCTTGCCGCGCTTCTCGCACAGGCGCACGCAGGCGCCCGCGACCTCGTGGGCGTCGCGGAACGGCACGCCCTGCTTGACGAGCCACTCGGCCACGTCGGTGGCGAGCGAAAACCCGGCGGGCGCGAGCTCGGCCATGCGCTCGGGGTGAAACACCAGGGTCCGCACCATCCCGGCGAAGGCGGGAAGCACCGTCTCCAGGGTGTCCACGGCGTCCAGGGCGGGCTCGTGGACCTCTTGAATGTCGCGGTTGTAGGCGAGCGGGAGCCCCTTGAGCGTGCTCAGCAGCCCGGTCAGGTCGCCGATGAGGCGACCTGCCTTTCCGCGCGCCAGCTCCGCGATGTCGGGGTTCTTCTTCTGGGGCATGATGCTCGAGCCCGTGGAGTACGCATCGTCCAGGGACGCGAAGCCGAACTCCACGGTGACCCAGGTGACGATCTCCTCGGAGAGCCGCGACAGGTCCACGCCGATCATCGCGGACACCCACGAGAATTCGGCGATGACGTCGCGCGCGGCGGTCGCGTCGATCGAGTTCTCGGTGGGACCTGCGAAGCCCAGTTCGGCGGCGACGGCCACGGGGTCCAGGCCGAGCGTCGACCCGGCCAAGGCGCCCGCGCCGTAAGGCGACCACGCGGCGCGCGAGTCCCAGTCCGTGAGCCTCTCGACGTCACGCAGCAGCGGCCACGCGTGCGCCATGAGGTGATGTCCCAGCGTCACGGGCTGCGCGTGCTGCATGTGGGTGCGGCCCGGCATCGGGTCGTCCAAGTGGCGGTCCGCCTGCTCCAGCAGGGCGTCCACGACGTCCAAGACCTGCGCCGCGATGGTGCGCGCGTGCCGACGCAGGTACATGCGGGGCAGCGTGGCGATCTGGTCGTTGCGGGAGCGCCCGGCACGCAACTTGCCGCCCACCTCCGGGCCGATGCGCTCGATCAGTAGTCGCTCGAGGGCACCATGCACGTCCTCATCCCCCTCCGACGGCAACACCTTGCCGGCGGCGACGTCCACCCGCAACGCCGCCAGCGCCTTCACCATGTGAGCGGTCTCGCCGTCGGTCAGGAGGCCTGCCTGCCGCAACGCGTGGGCATGCGCGATCGAGGCAGCCAGGTCGTCGTCGGCATAGCGCCAGTCAAAGTGGGTCGACACGCTCAGCTTGGCGAGCGCCTCGGAGGGTCCGCCGCTGAAGCGGCCACCCCACAGTGCGCCCTCGTTCGTCGCGCCCTCGTTGGTGCCTTCGGCCTTTGCCATCGCGGTCCCTTCGTCCATCACAAGTGTGCCAGGAACCCGCCGCCCCGTGGGGTGCGGCGGGTTCCCGATACTGACTGCTAGAGGGCTGCCCGTGAGGCGCGAGCGGCGGCCT
>JGI25320J50211_1000789_pt1 | contig 15621 bp, 13 predicted proteins | sample AutmiccommuBRH21_FD_50211 | JGI IMG/M metagenome (IMG submission 50211)
CCCCGACGGCACTGACGCACCTCACGGCGTGAGCCGGATCCCGCCGTAGGGCACGACGCCCCCTCCCGGCTTCGCCCGGCCTCGCCGGTGCCATGGCCCGGGCTCGCGTGGCGCCTACTGTGTGTCGCGGCCCAACTGGAGGGCCGAGGGGCGTGACCGAAGCGGTTCACACCTCCCCGGCCAGTGCCGTCCCGAACCGCGCGTCAGGTCAGCGTGCCTGCTGGACCGGAGGCCCACAGCTAGATGGCGTCACGGAGACGCGGCGGTTCGTCTGCCCGGGCCCAGCCGTCAGCAGGGCCCGCAGCGAGACTGCCTCGGTTCAGTAGATGACCGGTCCGGGCCTTCCCGCCGGGAGTGCGACGGTGACGTCGCCGTGGCCGCGACACTCGCGTTCGCCGCCCTCCTCACGCCCGATGGTCAACGTCGCCATCGCCGCCACCTTGGGGTCCGCCTCCTCCATGTCGACGAAGAGGCGTCGGGTGCCGTCCTTGTCGACGCCGCGCACCCAGACGCCGGCACCCGGAGTTACATCCTCCGTGTTCGTCGGGCGAGACCCGTAGAGGACGTCCTTCGCTCCGGTCCGCATCCAGGCTCCGAGATCCACGAGGGCCTGCCGCTGCAGCGCCGGGAGCGTGCCGTCCGCCTTGGGACCGACGTTGAGCAGGAAGTGCCCTCCCCTGGACACGATGTCGGTCAGCATCCGGGCGATCTGATAGCCGGTCAGGTAGTGACGCTCGTCCTCGAGTTGGTTGCGGGCTGAATTGGGGCGGAAACTCAGACCTGCTGGGGCATGCGGTGCGGCTCACCGTCGAGGCCGGCTGCCCGGGGCGCCGGTGATGCGGCGCGACGGGGCCAGGTCCAGGCGGCGCGCAGGATGAAGGCCAGGAGGAGCACCTCGAGCCCGATGGAGAGGCCGTAGAAGAGGGCCCAGTCCCAGGACTCCCCTGCCGCGTTGACCACCGAGTAGGGGATGTAGAGCGCTGCGGCGCCGAGGTTCGTTGCACGGTTCACCCGCGCGGGGAGCGTCATGGAGAGCATCACCATCAGGGCCGGCATCGCCACGGACGCGAGCATCGCGGTCAACAACGTCGGGCTGATGTCGAACTCGAAGACGACGCCGGCGCGGAGGTTGTCGACGACGCCGGGCTTGTAGAGGTGGAAGTAGTCGACGTAGATGTAGAGGAACATGAAGCTGGTCCATGCGGCGGCGAGCTTGGCCTGCACCGGGACGGGTGTCGCGTCGAGCAGGGTCGGGGTGTCGGTTCGGACGGTCATCGGTTTTTCCTTCTGTCGAGGGCGGTGGTCGGCCGGAGTGGCCTCGGGTCCGGGCGTGCGTGCGCACAGGGCCGGGTGGATCTCCTCGGTGGCGCCGTCAGAGGGTGACGACGACCTTCCCTCTGGTATGGCCCGCCCCCACGTAGCGGAGGGCTTCGGATGCCTCGTCGAGGGGGTAGGTGCGGTCGATGAGCGGCCTGACCTGCCCCGTCGCGAGGAGGTCGGCCAGGGCAACCAGGTCCCGCTGCTTCTCGACCGAGATGAGAGGCTTGAGGCGCTGACGGGTGAACCCGGACAGCAGTCGCGCCGTGGCGATCCGGCCGAGGGGGCCGAGCCAACGGCCGCCGCGTCCGCTGTTCGGGATGAGGGTGCCGGTGGGCGTCAGCGCCCGGCGGACCGCCGCCAGCGGGTGGGCCTCCACGTTGTCGAGGATGACGTCGTAGCGCCTCCCGGCGCTGGTGAAGTCGGTCTCCGAGTAGTCGACGACGTGGTCAGCACCGAGCGACCGGACCAGGTCGACGTTGCGGGTGCTGCAGACACCGGTCACCTCGGCGCCGAACGCCTTGGCGATCTGGACGGCGAAGGACCCCACGCCGCCCGACGCGCCCGTCACCAACACCGTCTGGCCCGGCTGCACGTTGGCGATGTCGCGCAGTGCCTGCAGCGCCGTCAGGGCCGAGGTGGGCACCGCCGCCGCCTCCACGAGCGACAGGCCGGTGGGCACGGGGACGAGGTGGTCCGCCGGGACGCAGGCGTACTGCGCGAGCGTGCCGGCCGTGCTCCAACCGAACACCTCGTCGCCGGGGCGGACAGCGGTGACATCGGTGCCTACCGCCGCAACCACGCCGGCGAGGTCCCGGCCAGGGATGCCGTGCCGCGGCCGGCGGAGCCCGAACGCCAGGCGGAGCACGTACGGCTCACCTGTCATGACGAAGTAGTCGCCGAGATGCACGGCGGCCGCGCCCACCCGGACGAGCACATCGCCCGGGCCGGGCTGGGGCCGCGCGACCTCGGACACCTCGAGCACCGACGGCGGGCCGTAGCGGTGCTGGACGGCCGCCCGCATCGTCGCCGCCTCGGCTTCGCTCGACTCCGACGCGGCGTGGGTTCCCCCGTCCTGTCGCTGTCTTGTGTCCACTGGACCTCCTCAGGCTGGAGCCGCGACCTCCGCTGGCTCGTACAGCGTACGACGTACGCCGTACTGTGAACTATCCTCGTACGATGTACTAGTGTCAAGCCTTTCGGGAGAGCGAGGGATCAATGCCTGAGAGGAATCGAGGCGAAGGCAGGTTCGACGAGGTGCTGAGCAAGCAGCGGGTGGTGGCCGAGGCGGTCCGGCTCGCCGACGACGAGGGGGTCCACGGGCTGAGCATGCGCCGGCTGGCCGACGCCCTCGGCGCGGGCGCGATGTCGCTTTACCACTACGTGGCGAACAAAGAGGAGTTGCTGGACGCCATGATCGACGTGGTGTTCGAGGAGATCGAACTCCCACCCGAGGACACCGACTGGCAGACCGCGATGCGACGGCGGTCCATCTCCGCCCGAGAGGTCCTCGCACGCCACCGGTGGGCGATCGGCCTGATGGAGTCGCGGACATCGCCGGGGCCTGCGAACCTCCGCCACCGCGAAGCGGTCACCGCCTGCCTGCGGCGGGCGGGCTTCACGGTCGTGATGGCGACCCACGCGAACTGGTTGCTCGACAGCTATGTCTATGGCTACGCCCTACAGTCAGCCAGCCTGCCGTTCGACACCGTCGATGAGCTCGCCGACATGGCCGAGGACGTCTATCTGCCCCAACTCCCTGTCGACGAGTTCCCCTACCTCAACGAGTCGGCCGCGGCGCTGGTCGCCGCCGGCTACGACCCGGCAGACGAGTTCTCCTTCGGCCTCGACCTCGTCCTGGCGGCCCTCGAACCCCTGAGAGCCTCATAGCGACGCTGACGAGGCCTCGCGCAGCCCGCCCCGCCGGCTACTCGCAGGCCAAGCCGTCGTTGTCGCCGTCGCCGCTGTGGCCCGTGCCGTACTGGAACCAGTTGTAGATGTCCACCTCAGCCGGGTCGTCCACGCTGAACGGTCCCGTCGGATGTCCGACGGTGTTCTTCTTCAGCCTGCTGCACGAGCCGTACTGCTCCCACCACGGTTCCTCCGTCGCCACCGGCGCCGCGAGTGGCGCAACGCTCTCCTGCGGCTCGTCGCGGCAGACGACGGTGACCACCGAACCATCCGGACCTGCGGCGGCGATCTGCGCGGCACGGTAGTCGGCCTGGCGGGGGTGCGCCGGGTAGCCGTCCGTCGAGTCGTAGCGAGCGATCGCGTTGCCGGCCTCCACCTGCATCAGACCAAGGTCCACTCCGCTCTCGGTGATGACGTAGCGGAGGAGGCGCCCGTACGAGTCGCGGTCATTCTGCCCCTCCGGCAGTTCGAGGGTCACCACCTCCCCCACCGACACGACACGTCCGATCGCCATCGACGCCTCGTCGTGGCCGCACTCGCCCCGCTCAGGGGAGTCAATGCCGATGAGGCGGACGGTGCCCAGGCTTGTCTCGACGGTGTCGCCGTCGACGACGGCTGAGAACGTCACCGGAATCTGCGTGGGTTCGCTGATGACGGGCTCGGTGGCCGACGGAACTGCCGACTGCGATGGCGAGGGAGCGATGCGCTCCGAGCCACCTGCGGCCGATGGGGGACGAGCCGAAGCGCTCACTCCCTCCGAGCCGGACTCATCACCCGCAGGACGCGAGTCTGGAATGCAGCCGCCCAGACCGAACGCCAACAACGCCACCACGACTGCCAAGCACGACACGCGCGCGCTTCTCATCTCTCCACCCCCGTTGAGAGCCCCCGCCCGCGGTCAGCCGCTGGGGCGATCCCTCATGGCACCGAGAGTAGTTCACCCGCCACGTGTGCACCGGTAGATCCATAGATGCTGCCCGCGAGCCGATGGCCATGCCGTCGGCACCCTGACGCAGCGGTCTTCCACGGAGGTGGGCGGAGACGTCGCCGTGGCCGGAGTGGTCCGCCCACACCGCGGGCGTCATCCGAACTGAACATCCGCCTACTCAGAATCGGCGCCGTGCTCCAGCAGCAGCTCGACGGAATCCAGCTAGCTAGCCCGCCGCAGCTGCGTAGTGCAACGCGCTCGGGTTCCCAACGTCGACGGCCGCGCCGCGCTCCACCAGCGCCCGCCCCACACCCAGCGCCTGAGCCCCGCGGCTTCCGCCACCAACGACGGCGACACCTCCGCCCCCCGCCGAGTAGCCGCGACACCTCCCCAGCGTCACCCCGCCGCGCCGCCACCACCGGGTCCCGGCCGTCCCGCCGGGCGCGATACAGATCGCGCAGCAGGCAGATCTCCGCTCGGTGGGCGATCACCTCGCGGTTGATGTGCATCACCAGCGCGGCCATCGACTGGTCGGCATGGTGCTCGCCCTTCGGCCCGAGGGGCTGGAGGAGCGCGTCGTCGTCCAGCGAGGCGCGCGATGGTCATCACCGGCGGGACTGGCGGTTCCACCGGTTCGCCTTTCGCTCGACACCCCGGCCGAAATTTTCCGAAACCTCTTGACGGGTACCGAAAACCCTTCGTAGGGTCTCATTCAGTTTGGTACTGAACGAAAACTAATTCGACGTGACGAACGGGCAGCGCAGGCCCTAGTCAACCCACGAGTGCACGCCCGACGTCCCAGGGCGCCTGGCCGCACCGACGGTACTTTCAGAGAGGACCACCCTTTGTCCACCAACCGACTCAAGACACGGATTCTCAGGACCGCGGGGCTCGGCGCAGCCGCAGCTCTCGCTCTGTCCGGGCTCGCCGCGCCAGCCCACAGCAGCCCGGATGACGGCCTGATCCCGCCGCTGAAGGACGTCTACTCCGACTACTTCAAGGTTGGCAACATCTACTCCGGTGAGGGGACTTACGCGGAGGACTCGCCCAACTGGGCGCAGGTCGAGCGGCACTACAACATCATGACCGCCGAAAACATCATGAAGCCCGACCAGCTGCTGCCGAACGCGAACATCAACACGGATACGGGCGAGTGGACGTTCAACTTCGGCCCCGCCGACTACTTCGTCGACGAGAGCCGTGAGCGTGGCATCGACGTCCACGGCCACGTGCTGGTGTGGCACAGCCAGTCGCCGTCCAAGATCTACGGACTCGAGTCCGCTGACCCGCGCGCGCAAGCCAAGGCCAACATGGAGCGCTACATCAAGGAGGTGCTGACCCACTTCAAGGGTCGGATCGTTTCCTGGGACGTCGTGAACGAGGCCTTCGTCGACGGTCTCGACACCTTCGACCCCGCCACCCAGAACTGGGAGGACTTCCTGCGCGGCAACCCCACCGACTACAGCTACTCCGGGTGGTACGACGCCTACACCACGGACATGGATGCGGCAGCGGGCGAGCGCCCCGGCGACTTCATCTACGACGCCTTCGTCTTCGCCCGCAAGTACGGCCCCGAGGCCAAGCTCGAGTACAACGACTTCAACGTCTTCCAGTCCGAGGGCAAGGCCAAGGCCATCCTGGCCATGGCGACGGAGCTCAACGAGCGCTACGCCGCTGAGTATCCCGAGGACGAGCGTCAGCTGATCGAAGGCATTGGGCTGCAGTCGCACAACTACATCAACCAGACGCCGGCCTTCGCCTGCTCCGACCTGACCCGTCTGCCCAAGCTGGTCGACGAGGACGCCGCGGAATGGCAGCCCGGCGCGTGCTCCGACCACGCATCGGTGGAACGCTCCCTGCAGCTGATCACCGAGGCCGGCTTCACCGCCAGCGTGAGCGAGCTGGATCTGCAGGTGTGGGAGGCGTGGAACGCCGAGCCGCAGGGCGATCGTGGCACCTACTACGACCTGGATGACCCCGCGGCGGCGGACCTCTTCCACAAGGAGGGCTTCACCTACTGGGTGGGCAAGATCGACAACCGCATGGAGCTCGAAGCCATCCAGGCGCAGCGCTTCGCCGAGTACTTCGCGGTCTACAAGAAGTACTCGCAGGACCTCGATCGCGTCACCTTCTGGGGATTGACCGACGCCCTGAACTGGCGGCGCAACCACAACCCGCAGCTGTTCAACGCCGACTTCTCCCAGAAGCTCGCCGCCCCGGCGGTCGCTGATCCCGAGGGTCTGCTGGGCGTGAAGAAGCCGATCACCGACGCCTCCGGGCTGTTCGACGCCATCGACGAGGCGGAAGCGCTGGGCCTTCAGGGCAAGCAGTACACCGGCAAGTCCATCGGTGCGCTTCGGGCCATCATCGGGCGGGCCACCGCGACGGCTCAGTCCGGACAGACCCAGGCCGAGATCAACGCGGCGCACGAGGAGGTCGTCGAGGCAGCGGCCGGACTCGAACGGAAGTAGTCCCACAATCCAGGGAGCGCCCGCGGTGATCGCCGCGGGCGCTCCTGGGCGCAGGCTTCTCCCTCAGGGTGCCTGCGCAGAGCTACCGCCTCACAGAAGGATCGGACCGGGCCTTCCTGCGGGGAGCTCGACCGAGACCTTCTCGCCACCCACGGTCAGCGTGGCCGTGGCAGCAACCTGGGGGTCGGCGTCCTCGACGTCGACGAACAGCCGACGCTCGCCATCCTTGCCCACACCCCGCACCCAGACGCCCTCACCGGGCGTGACGTCCTGCATGCTCACCGGGCGAGACCCGTAGAGGACCTCCTTCACTCCGGTCTGCATCCATCGTGCGAGATCCAGAAGCGCCCGCCGCTGAAGCTCCGGGAGTGTGCCGTCGGCCTTCGGCCCCACGTTGAGCAGGAAGTGTCCTCCCCTCGACACGATGTCGGTGAGCATCCGGGCGATCTGATAGCCAGTCAGGTAGTGGCTCTCGTCCTCGAGCTGGTTGTAGGCGAAGGAGTAGCCGATGCCGCGGCAGTTCTCCCACGCCTTGGCGCCCTCATTGTCGAGCAGATGCGAGTACTCGCTGGTGAGGTAGTCGGAATGCGTGTCGCCGTACCGGTCGTTGACCACACCGGAGGGCACGCGGGCGTAGAAGTAGTTGAACAGCGTGCCCAGACCGTCGGGGCCGAAGTTCTTGGCATCGTCGGGCCATTGGATGTCGTTCCACAGGACCTCCGGCTGATACCGGTCGATCAGGTCGCGACAGTGCGCGGCGCAATACGCGCCGTACTCCGCGTCCTTCGGTCGGCCGGTGTCATTGACTGATTCGTCCGTGGTGTGAGGGGGCATGGGCCTGACGTGCCAATCCAGCCCACCCGAGTAGTACACCCCGAAGTGCATGCCGGCGCCGCGGACCGCTTCGGCGATGGGTGCGATCAAGTCACGCTTGGGGCCACGCGCCACTGTGTTACGCCCGTTCGTGTGCGGCGCATCCCACAGGGTGATGCCATCGTGATGTTTGGTGGTGGGGATGACGTAGCCGGCTCCCGCGTCGCGGAACAGCGTCGCCCACTCTGCGGGATCGAAGTTCTCAGCCTTCCAGAGATCGAGCAGACCGTCGTAGGGCATGTCGCCGTACACCTCACGATGGTGCTCCTGCGCCGGTGACCCGTCGATCCTGATCGTGTTGTAGTACCACTCGGAGTAGGGATTGTGCTTGAACCAGGTCTCCCACTCGATCGTGCCGAGGGCGCCGATGGGCTCCCCCCACGCGGAGACGGAGTAGGCCCCCCAGTGGATGAAGATCCCGAAGGGAGTGTCCGCGTACCACTGCGGTAGCTCACGCTCGGAGAGCTCCTCGAAGGTCGTGGCATCAGTCATGATTGACTCCTTTTCAGCGACTCGACGTCGCGTTGATGTTGAGCGAGATGCCGGGCCAGCCGGCAGAGGATCCTGGGGCTAGCGACCACCGAAGCCGCCGATGTTGATCCCCTTCGCGATCTGCCTCTGAAGGAAGACGACGATCGAGAGGCTTGCCAGCACCGCGATTGACGTTGCCGCCATGAGCGGACCCCAGTCCGTTCCGCGCTCTCCCGAGAACATGCTGAGCCCCAACTGCAGCGGCGCCTTGGCCGGATCAGTCACGATGATGAGCGGCCATAGGAAGGCATTCCAATAGTCGATGAACGTGAAGGCAGCCACGATAGAGATCGGGCCGCGGAGCAGCGGCACGATCACGTGCCGCAGCAACTGCCACTGGTTGGCACCGTCGATGCGCGCAGCCTCCTCGTAGTCCGGAGGGAGGGAGAGGAGAAACTGCCTCAGGAGGAACGTTCCGAAGGCTCCGAATGCAAAGGGCAGGATGATCGCTGGGTAGGTGTTGACGAGGCCCAGGCTGTTGGCGCCGATGAAGAGCGGGATAACCAGGACCTCGATCGGCAGCATCAGGGTGGCGATGAAAACGGCGAACAGTGCCCCCCTGCCAGGGAACTCGAGCCTGGAGAACGCATAGGCGCTGAGCACCGACACCGTCACGGCTATGAGGGCGCCCATTCCTGCGATGAAGAACGTGTTAGCGAGGATCCGTGCGAAGGGAATCGCCGAGAACACCTCGGCATAGTTGCTCCACCGCACCTCGGTGCCGAAGAGGCTGCCCCCGCCGAGGAGCACCTCGTTGCTGGGCTTCAGCGAGGAGAAGAGCATCCATATGAATGGGACGACGAAGATGAAGCCCACCACAGCCAGAGCGACCTTGCTGAACAGTTGCCCGTAGTTGAACGGTTTGCGGCGGTCAGGCATCGTAGCTCACCCACTTCTTCTGACCCACGAACTGCAGGGCAGTGACCAACATCACAATCACGAACAGCACCCACGCCATTGACGACGCGAGTCCCAACCGGTCATAGGAGAATCCCGTCCGGTAGAGGCTCAGAACAAGTGTGTTTGTTGCGTTTCCGGGACCCCCGAGGGTGAGCACATACGGCTGAGCGAAGACCTTGAATCCACCGATGACCGTCATCACGCTGCAGAAGAACAACGAGGGCGAGAGCATGGGGAACGTCACTCTCCAGAACCTGCTCCAAGCGGTCGTTCCATCGATCCGGGCGGCCTCCATGACTGACGGGTTGATGTTGTTGAGGCCGGCGATGAGGATCACGATGTTGTAGCCGATCCCTTGCCACAGGGACATGAGGATGAGCGACGTCATGGCCCAGCCGCCATCTCCCAACCATGAGGGGCCCTCGACGCCGAACCACCCCAGAAACGTGTTCAGCAGGCCACGGTCCTGCAGCATGAGGCGCCAGATCAGGGCATTCGCCACCATGGGCGTGACCACGGGAACGAAGAAGAGGATCTGGAAGAACGGCGCCCAAGTGGGAAGCGACCGCAGCCACACTGCGATGCCTGTGCAGATGATGAGGTTGGCGATCGTGTAACCGATGGCGAAGAGCGCGGTGTTGCCCAGTACCGTGAAGAACACGGGATCCGCGCCCGACAGGATCTGGGCGTAGTTGTCCAGCCCCACGAACTGCCTCGAACCAAAGAGCGGCCATCGGTAGAGGCTGATCACCAACGAAGCGATCAGCGGAACGACGATGAACGAGATGAAGCCGGCCATGCCCGGAGCCAAGTGGAAGAAGGCCAGCAGGCGTTGGCTCATGCCTGGCTTGCTGGCCCTCTTAACATCTCGCTTCGGTGTAGTGCGACCCGCTACCGGAAGCGTGCTGTTCATCTGATCAGCCGATGCCCTGCTCGATGGAGGTGAGGATCTCCTCGGCGGTGCGGACACCGCGCACACCTTCAGGTGAGTACTGGGCGAATTGCGTCACGAACTGGTTCCACGTGGACGTGGTCTCCAGCGGAAGCGCGTTCTCGAGCAGTGCCTCCACAACTTCGACGTCCTCGGCGGGCTTGCCCTCAGACCAAGCGCTCATGGCCTCAGGCACAGACGGCACAGTGCCGCGATTCTTGCCCACGTAGCCCACCACGTCAGGCGTCGTCATCTTCATGATGTTCTCGAACGCCGCCTCCTTGTCGGGGCAGGACTCAGCGATGCCGAAGCCCGAGCCCTGGATCATCCCAACAGGCTCACCCGATGTCGACGGCGGAACGGAGATTCCCACCTCGAACTCGGCCCCATCGACGATAGTCGAGTAGAACCAGGGTCCGTCGATGATCATCGCCACGTTGCCGGCGAAGAACTCCGCGCGACCGCGCTCGTCGTTGTCACCCGCGCTGGGGGCCGCCGCAACCTGTTCGACATTCACGAGGTCCATGACCCACTGAAAATCCTCGACGAAGGCGGGATCCGTGATCGCCAGTTGGCCGTCCTTGACGGGCGCGTTGCCGTCAGCGAACGCGATCGGAAGGTAGGGGTACATGGAGTCCGGTGCGACGTAGGCGCCGTACTTGCCGTCGCCGGTCAGAGCCTTGGCGTCGGCCAGGAACTGATCCCGCGAGTAGGTAGCGCCCGGCAGATCGAGGCCCTTCTCCTCGAAGAGCGCCTTGTTGTAGTACAGGAGCATCGGCTCGGCATCGTACGGCAGTGCCCGCACCGTTCCGTCGACGGTCAGGCCCTGCATCATGGCCTCGTTGTACATGGAGAGGTCCAGGCCCGCATTCTCAGCCAGATCGTCCAGCGGTGCCAGGAGCTGTGACAGCTCCTGCGCTCGGGCAGCCTGGGTGGTCATGATGCAAGGCGCATCCCCCGCCGACATCCGTGTCTTCACCAGGGTCCAGTACTCCTGGAAGCTCGGGCCCTCCAGCGACAGGTCGAACTCGGCGTCGCCTCCCTCCTGGACGCCCGCGATGAACGTCTCCCACTGCTCACGATCGGACTCATTGGAGACCCACGTGTACATCTGGTTGGCCCGCTCGCTACCTGCGGCGCTGCCTTCCTCGTCCTGGCTGCAGCCCGCCAAGCCCAGCACGAGAACGCCAGCCAACAGCCCAGCCGAGATCCTTCTTGGCATCAGAACACTCCTTCGTTTTCTGCGCGGCCGGCCCGTGATGGGGGTCTCCGTCGTTGGAGCCCGGGGTCTCGACCTGGTGTGTCTCACGTTAACATCCCCTGTTAGCGTTACCAAACGACAGGACAATTCGTTACCAAACCGTGACCTTCGGAGGCTGACGCACTCATTCCCACTGCCCGCGGGTCGCGGGCGCGAGCGAAGGATGTGCCCTGCACCACCTCTGTCAGCCCCCGTCGATAGACTCGCACGAGTCAGATCGGCTGCGCTCCACACGCTGACGGGGACGCCGGCGTCCTTGATCCGCGGAGTTGGCCGAGCCCAGGGGCGGCACCTGACAGGGAGGTTGGGGGACCCACCACATGGCGGCAGTCAAGAAGTTCATCGTTCCGGCGATCCTCGCCCTCCTCGTGGGGGTGCTCGCGCTGGTCGGGTACCAGGCGGCGCAGAGCTGGCAGCTGTTCGGCAGCGAGTCCGAGTCCACGGACACGCGCGTCATCCAGTCCATCAAACGCGAGGAACAGGTGGTGCTCCTCAGCCTGGGCATCCAAGGCATCTCCGAGAAGACCGAGAAGCGCACATTCCTGGGGGTCGAGGTCCCAGGCAGCGACCGGGCAACCTTCATGCAGTACTCCTTCAACGCCAAACTGGGCATTGACGGCCGAGACGTGCGGATCGTCCCGGTTGGCGAGAAGAAGTACCGCATCTCCATCCCCGAGTACATCTTCATCGGACACAGCAACGAGGACTTCAGGCTGGTGGCCGAGAACAACGGGGTCCTGAGCTTCATCACGCCGGAGAACGACCCGGTCGAGATGATCAACAGCATCCTCAGCGCAGATGCGCAGGCGGAGTACATCGCCGACAACGAGCAGATCCTCCGCGAACAGGCCACCTACTTCTACTCCAGCATCATCACAGGCATCGACCCGGAGATCGACATCACCTACGACTTCAGCCAGTAGCCCTCTGCTCTACCGGCCCGGCGCCTGGGACGCCGGGCCGGGGTCGTCGACGTCACGAGGTGACGATCAGCACTCCCCCGTCCACCAGCGACGGCGACACCTGCCCGAACACCCCCGGGCCCGTCACCTCGATGCGATCCCCCGCGACACCCGCGCAGTCCGTCACCGTCACTGTGACGGAGTTGCCGGCCTCCGTCGCGCCGTCCAGCGTGTAGTCGGCCACGCCCGTGAGCGTGGCGACGCGGCACTGCCCGCCGTCGATCCGCTGCCTTCCGACGCTGAACCCGGTGAGCTCGGTGCTGCTCAGCACGGCGGTGTGGGCGTCACCGTCGTCCCAGGTGCGGACGAGCGTCACACCCCCGAGCACGTTCTTCCGAACCGAACCCGCCGACAGCCCGATCGACCCACTGGCACCGTCGCCCCACGAGACGGCCCCCGACACCGCAGCCGAACGCCGCGCGTCTGGGTCGTACACGGTGAGGCTCCCGTACCCCGCCCCGGCCGCGTTCCCGGTCACGGACTCCGCCACGACCGCATACACATCGCGGGGCAGGTCGACGGTCGCGGCCGAGCACGCGTGCGAGCCCAGCTGTCCATCGAAGGTCGCGTCACAGGCCAGGGTCGCCGTGGCGCCGGTGGCCAGGCCGGTCAGCCGCACGCGCATCGTGGCGTCGTTGGGGATCCCCGCACCCGTCTGAGTGCCCACCAGCACCTCGACCCCGCCGGCGTAGTTCCCATCGCCCGGCCACTCGACGGCGGGCACCGCCCGGACCGACACCGCCAGCGGGACGGCCGTCACCTCCCACTGCCCCGCTACTGCCGACACCTCGAAGTTCGACGCCTTCTCCGCACCGAACACCATCAGCGGCGTCGTCACGCCGGAGCCGACGGCCGGCCCCACCGTCGACGGATCGTTGGCGCAGCTGAGCGACCCGACGTAGGCACCGGTCACCACGCACGCCGACACCGGATGGGCCGCGCCGTCGAACTCGCCGCCGTAGCCTCCCGCGGTCATGGTGACGGGGGCCCGGTTGATCGTGAACGTCGCGGAGTCGCTGCTGCCCAGGTGGTTCGCGTCGCCCGCCCAGGCCGCGGAGGCGCTCGCCGTGCCCGCATCGACGTTGCCCGAGTAGTCGACAGTTACGGGGACGGTGGGCCCGCCGACCCTGGCGGCCACCGCGCTGCACGGCGTCTGGGCGTCACCGTCGAACAGGTGCGGGCCGGCCGTGCAGGTCACCGTCGTGGCCGACGGGGCCTTGGCGATCTGGAAGGTCGCCGAGCCACTCGAGCCGGCCAGGTTCGCCGAGCCCGCCCAGGACGCCGAGGCGGTGGCGGTGCCGGCGTTGACGTTTCCGGAGTAGGTCAGGGTCAGGGGAACGTCGGCCATCCCCGGGCCGCTGGCCTTCGCCGTGCAGGGCGTCTGCGCGGTCCCGGTGTAGGTCGACGGCGACGTCGGGCAGCTGACCGCCACCGTCGACGCAGCCTTCGTGATGGCGAACGTCGCGGTGCCGCTGCTCCCGGTGTGATTCAGATCGCCGGGCCACGACGCGGACGCGGCCGCGGTGCCCACGTCGACGTTGCCGGTGTAGTCGGGTGTCCGCGGCACCGCCGTCATGCCGACGCCCGAGGCCTCGGCCGAACACGGCGTCAGGGGAAGCCCCGTGTAGATGGCGGACGCGGGACAGGTCACCGTGGTCGTCGACGCGGCCTTGGTGATCACGAAGTCAGCCGAGCCGCTGAGCCCGACAAAGGAGGCGGAGGCGGTCGCGGTGCCGGCGTTGAGGTTGCCGGAGTATGTGACCGGCACGTCGCGGGGCGGCAGCTGCCACGACCCAGTGGCCGTCGCGGAGCACGGCGTGACCGGGCTGCCGGTGTAGACGAACGGGCCGGGCCCGCAGGTCACCGTCACCGCGGTGGGCATCTCGATGGCGAACGTTCCGTACGCGATGCTCGGCTCGTGGTTGTCGTCTCCCGGATAGTGGGCGGTGGCCTTGGCGGTCCCGACCGCGACGTTGTCCACGTACTCGACCTCGACAGGTTCGTAGTACAGGAACGCTCCGGTCACCGTCGCCGTGCACGGGGTCACCGCCTCGCCGGTGTACATGGAGGGGTTGGCGCAGAACATGGAGACCGCCGTGGACGCCTTGACGACGGTGTAGGGGGCGGTCAGCGTCGTGACGCCGTCGGAGACCACGACGGTATGCGGGCCGGCGGGCGTCGTCGACACCCCGAACGAGCAGGTCCCGGTCCGGGGGCAGGAGCTCGCGAACCGGCCATCCAGGTACACCGAGGGCGGGTTCTGGAAGTACGCGACCGTCACGGTAACCAGCGCGTTCGCGCCGTAGACGCTGCTCGACCTGTTCAGCCACATCGTCGGCGTCTGGTCCACGGGCATCACGAAGACGTCGCTGGTGGCGTCCTTCACCCAGCTCCCGAGCGGGGCGACGTACGTGGCGCGGAAGTACACCTCCCCCATCGGCGCGACGGGGACGTCGATCCGCGCCGTCGCCGTCCCCGTGGAGGTCGGGACGGTGGAGTGCCGCGTGAAGGAGACACCGTCGGTGGACAGGTAGAACTCGACGCTGCCCGCCGGTGCCGGATTCCCCCCGAGGGTCGCGGTGGCGGTGATGGGCACGGAGTAGCCGGTGCGCGCGCTCGACGCCGTCGACGACATCGTCACCACCACCGTGCTCGGGTCGGTCTCGGTGGAGGTCGCCAGCGGGTCGGCCGTCGCCCCCGGGGCCACCGAGGCGGCCAGTGACAGGGCCAGGAGGAGGGTCGCCCACAGCTGTGAGAGACGCCCGCCGGCACGTGATCGAGGTTGGCTGTGGTCGCTTCTGGTCATCTCCGGTCCCCTCGCCGTGGCGCTGCCCCGTCGCTCGCAGGGCCCGCCACCACGATGTCGGACCCCGGCTCGGCCGGGCCATGGACCTAGGTCGCATGTCGCCGGCGCGTCACATTTCTCGCTGTGGGGCTTCTTGCGTGCATATGCACAGAGAAAGCTCCACAGCGAGAAACTTGCTGGCACACAGGACCACTCGGAGCCCACATCCCACTTCAGACCGTCCTGCCTCTTCCCCGCTAGCCCGGTCGCCGCAATAATCCCCACCAACAAGGGGGTGCGCCTATGAGGCTCCGACGACCCGCTCAACCCGACGTTCTCGGCGCCGCCGCGGAGCGGCTCACGGAGGAGACCGCGCGCGCCTGGCGGCAGAAGCGCTCCCGCGGCCCCGAATTGGACCCCGTCCTCCACCACCCCGATGTCGTGGATTCGTTGCTCCGCATGACGAATGGCACCTGCGCCTACTGCGAGCGTGCCCTGGAGGCGCAGGGTCCGGACGCGGCGGTCGTCGCCCACCACCGACCCACGTGGGGCGCCGTCGGCCTCGACGGCGCCATCGCCCTGACCGCCTACTGGTGGCTCACGTATGAGTGGGACAACCTCTACCCCGCCTGCGCCGACTGCGTCCGCTCCCGCGGGACGCGGTTCCCGGTCGACGGGCCGCGGGCCGCGGCACGCCAGCCGCTCGACACCGAGCTTCCACTCCTCCTCGATCCCCTCGACGACGACCCCG
>JGI25320J50211_1000851_pt1 | contig 14156 bp, 16 predicted proteins | sample AutmiccommuBRH21_FD_50211 | JGI IMG/M metagenome (IMG submission 50211)
GGGATTTTTTCCTCAGCCATTTTGCCGACAGCCACTGCCTATGTTGCAGACGCGAGTTCTGATTCGGACCGCGGCAAAAGCATGGCATGGCTTGGCGCTGCAACCGGGCTCGGCGTTGTGGTGCGCTCCACGCCCAACAAGTCATGAAGTTCGGCCCCGCGCAAATGGGTATGGTCTTCATAGTTTGCGGCTTAGTCATGGCGGTTGGTCAGGGTGCCATAGTCGGATGGTTCATCGACTACAAGAAAGAAATTCTTTTGCTGGCAATCGGTTCAGGCATGGTTGGCGTTGCGTTGATCTTATTGATGCTGACAGAGACCATGACTTTCATCCTGATTTGGGTTGGGGTGCTGGCATTTGGCATGGCCTTGCTTATCCCAACCCTTGCTACGCTGGCGAGTAGAAGATCTGAAACGGGAACCGCTTTGGGCCTTCAAAGCGCTGCCAACAGCCTCGGCCAATTCGCCGGGCCTGTAACCGGAGGGTTTTTATTCGTTTGGTCAATCCACATACCTTATCTATCTACTGCTGTCCCTCTGCTGGCTACCGCAATCTTTCTGGGGGCAAAAGTTTTTCTGGAAAGAGGGCGACAGGATGGTCCGCATTTTGACTGAGGAGTCTCTACATTTAAAGATCGTTTGGCGCAAGGAAGGAGCGCAACAGGCCTTTTTTCCGTACAATCTGCGCCTGGTGATCCCCGAGTTCTATACCCGCGGCGCGCAGGGTATCCCCGGCGCCTGAGTGGCGCGGATGCGGGAAAGCATGGCGGAGCGCGGTCGCTCAGGTTTGATGGAAGAACAAGAACTCTAGAAAAACCGACAGGAGATCCCCTATGAAGGAACACGAACACGAAACCAAAAATAACCACGAAACTGAGTTGGCGCATGACGAGGTGGCCAAGAAGGCCTACGCCATCTATGAGAAGGAGGGCCATCCGCAAGGACATGCCGAAGAGAATTGGTTGGAGGCGGAAACTCAATTGCAGCACGCCGGCTCCGATCCTTCGGACCATCAGGACCATCAGGACCATCATTCCCGCATGGTGGCGGATTTCCGGAAACGGTTCTGGATCTCACTGGTCTTGACCCTGCCGATTCTCGTCCTCTCGCCGATGCTCCAAACGCTGGTGGGACTGCGAGAAGCCATCCGTTTTCCCGGCGACGTCTACGTCCTGTTTGGCTTGGCCTCGGCGGTCTTCTGGTATGGCGGCTGGCCGTTTCTCAAAGGCTTGTTCGAGGAGCTCAAATCCCGCCGTCCCGGGATGATGACGCTGGTCGCCGTCGCCATTGCCACTGCCTATCTCTACAGCAGCGCCGTGGTGTTCGGCCTGGCCGGCAAGATGTTCTTCTGGGAGCTGGCCTCCCTCGTGGACATCATGCTGCTCGGGCATTGGATCGAGATGAAGTCGGTGATGGGTGCCTCAAAGGCCCTGGAGGAATTGGCCAAACTCATGCCCTCCGACGCTCACAAACTCATGCCCGACGGCGGCGTGAAGGACGTTCCGCTGAGCGAGCTGGCATTGGATGACAAGGTCCTAATTAAACCGGGTGAGAAGATTCCAGCGGACGGTGTCATTGTAGAGGGCGAGAGCTCGGTCAATGAGGCGATGCTTACCGGGGAATCAACCCCGGTAAGCAAAAAGAAAGGCGGAAAGGTCATCGGCGGGGCCATCAACGGCGAAGGATCGTTGACCATCGAGGTCAAAGGCACCGGCAAGGATTCGTTTCTGTCGCAGGTCATCGATCTCGTCAAACAGGCCCAGGAAAGCAAATCGAAGACCCAAGACCTCGCCAACACCGCCGCGCTGTGGCTCACCATTGTTGCCTTGGGAGGTGGCGTCATCACCTTCTTGATCTGGCAGGTTCTCATGAACAAGGAGTTCGCGTTCGCCATCGAACGCACCGTCACCGTGATGGTCATCGCCTGCCCGCATGCCCTGGGTCTTGCCGTGCCGTTGGTGGTGGCCGTCTCTACCGCCTTGGCCGCGAAAAACGGCCTGCTCATCCGTAGTCGGGTTGCTTTCGAGGGCGCTAGAAAACTGCAGGCCATCATTTTTGATAAGACCGGCACGCTTACCGAGGGCCGCTTGGCGTGACCGAAACTCTGGTGGTGGGCGAGGACATCGACGAAGAAACGCTGCGCAAGTATGCGGCCTCCGTGGACGCGAATTCCGAACATCCCATCGCCAGGGCTATCGCGTCTGCTTCGGAAAAGAAGCTGCCTGTTGAAAACTTTAAAAGCATCCCGGGCAAAGGCGCCGAAGGCAGGGTCGAGGGTAAAGATGTCAAGGTGGTCAGCCCGGGCTTCTTGCGCGAACAGAACATCGCGCTCACCGATGAGCGCGTCGAGTCCCTGCAAGCGCAAGGCAAGACGGTCGTGTTTGTCGTCGTGGACGGGAAACTGAAAGGAGCGATTGCCCTGGCCGACATCGTCCGCCCGAGGCGAAGCAAGCCATCGATGCTCTCAAGGCGCTGAACATCCGCTGCCTGATGCTCACCGGCGACAACAAAGCGACGGCCAAATGGGTCTCGGACCAGGTCGGGCTGGATGAATACTTCGCCGAAGTCCTGCCCCAGGACAAAGCCGCCAAAGTGAAAGAGGTCCAGTCCCGGGGCGTGTTGGTGGCCATGACCGGCGACGGCGTGAACGATGCCCCGGCGCTGGCGCAGGCGGATGTGGGTATCGCCATTGGAGCCGGTTCCGATGTAGCAGTGGAAACCGCCGATGTTATTCTGGTGCGGAGCAATCCGCTGGATGTCGTCGCCATCGTGCAGCTTTCCCGTGCCACGTATCGGAAGATGATCCAGAACCTTCTCTGGGCCACGGGCTACAACACCTTCGCCATTCCGCTGGCCGCCGGTGCGCTTTACGCCTGGGGCGTGCTGCTCACTCCTGCGCTGGGTGCGGTGTTGATGTCCGCGAGCACGGTGATTGTGGCCATCAATGCGCGGTTGCTGAAAATAAAACCATAACCAATAAGGATTAAAGCGATCCGCGATAGCGGTCGTATTCAATCCTTGTTCAAGGGGCAGCAGGAAGATAAAAGGGTATTGCCTGGCGAGAGCAAAACGAACTCTTTCAAGAGCCGCAAGAACCAGGAGCCTGAGCCGAACAAGGGACAGTTTGCAGGCACTGTTCATGAAGCCGTAATGTCGGACTTTCATGAACCCGGTCGGCAGCACATGCTGGAGAAAGCGCCGGAGAAACTCAATGGCATCGAGAGTGATCTTTCTGGTGCGGTTGCTCCCGGATTTGCGATAAAGAGAATGTTACCTGCCGCCCTTCGGCGGCAACAATGCGGCTATCGGAGATGGCCACCCGGAAGACGTAAGGGGCAAGATACTTGAGCGAGGCCTCGGCATCGCAACCGCCAGGCAGCTGACATTCAAGGTGACTTGCCACCTGGGAATCGATGCCCGGCAGACCGGTGCTACTCCCCAAGGCTGAGTCGGTTTTTCCTCCAACTGAGACGAATTCCATGAAAACCCGGTCGTTCCGACAAACAGGGAGGACCGGGGCGGTTCAGTTCCGCTCGTAATCGTTCACCGGTACACATCTGTCAATAATGAGGCGATTCGGACCGGCTCCGGCTGTAATGGCCGGCACTGCTGAAGCGGATGATGTTTGTCCATTAACAGGACGCAATAGCCTTGTCATTCCTTGCTGACTGTCCATTTATTTTACACTACATCAAAGAATATCCATTGCAGGAGCTGACGGTTTGAATGTTTTTACTTTAAAAACAGCGAGTTGAGTGGTACAGGCCCGGGCAGTGCATTCTGGCCCGGTTTGTGCAAATAAAGGATAAATCTAGAATGAATCATACCATTTTTTATATCCATCAAGGAGGCTAACATGATGTACAGGAGTCTAATAACGCTGATCTTTCTGACAGGCATTATCTCGGGTTGCAGTATGGCCGACCTCAGTAATACGGTCAAGGGGGGTCATTATATGGAAACCGGGGAATACCGTCAGGCGGAAAGATATTTCGAAAAGGCGGTGCAGGAGCATCCTGATAACGATATTGCTCAATACTACCTGGGCCGTTTTCTTCTTGCCCAGAATAAAGCGGCCGAGGCTTTACCTCATTTTCAAAAGACAGTCGCCCTTGATCCGGGGAATGCGGACTATTACTTCTGGCTGGGAGTCGCCTATGGCGAACTGGGAGAGAGGAAGTCTGAAAGGATAAGCTATGAGAAAGCCTTGCGGCAGAACGGCCGCCATTCGCAGGCGCATCTCTATCTGGGCCATCTCCGCCTGAGAAATCGTGAATTGAAGCAGGCAAAGATGGCATATGATGCGGTCCTGAAAGAGGTGCCGACGAATGCGGCGGCTCTTTATAACAGGGCACTGATCCTCGACCTGGAAGGCAAGGATACGGCGGCAAAGAAGGCCTGGCTGGAATATCTGAAATGGTATCCTGCCGGACGGCATGCACGCCAGGCGGCGGACCATCTCAATGCCCTGGGAGATTTTTCCTATGAAAATCACTTTCTCGGCAACCGCGCCATAACTCTTGCCGAGATCAAGTTCCAGCAGTCGGCGAGCAGTGTCAGTCTATCCGCATATCCTTCATTGCGGTTGGTCGGAGCCATCGTTTCCAACCTCAAAAATGGAACACTGCAGGTTGTCGTCCATGTCGACAAGGATAAACAGCTCGCGAAACAACGGGCAATAGAAGTCAAGAAGACCTTGCATAAGCTTTTTCCGACTATCGGCCCGGATCGCATCAGGATCAGCTGGCTTGGTACGCCGGAAAAAGTCATCCAAGGCAAAAAAACCTCCATTAAAAACGAATCGGTCAGGGTTTTTCTGACGGACTGGAAATAAGCTCGAAGTATGTCAGGTGCAGCAGTCGGTAATACAACAATAAAAGGAGAAAAACATGAAAACGAAACGGTACTTCAAAAGTATGATTTTAACCCTTGCTGTGTCGGGGATGTGTATGCAGACACTGGCTGGAGCGCAGGAGAATTCACAACTTCAACCAACATATTCGAATGCAGCCGAGGTAGGGCATGCCGCACATATGGCGGGACAGGGAGCAAACACCGCGAATCCGTCTCTGCAGACGGCCCTTATGGATCTCAATGAAGCTGAAAATCAAATGGATCGCGCGCAAATGTCCGGTAATCAAAGCCGGATGATGTCTGCTGAAACGACGCTTAATACTGCCGAAGACAAGTATGTTGGAATGCTTTCCAATATGACCGGGGTATCGGAGAAGGATATCAGCGATATGCACGCAGCCGGTGCAGGCTGGGCTGAGATCGCGGGTGAACTGGGGATGAATGTTTCGGCCACCGGTCAAATGGCCGACAGCGGCCAGGGGAGCATGGGGAGCGGCCAGATGACGGCCGGTGGACAAGGGAATATGGGCACCGGGCAAATGACAGGCGGCAGCGGCCAGGGAAACATGCAGCAGGGCAACATGGGTGGACAGATAAATAGCGGGAGCACAGGCTCAATGATGGATCCCCAATCAGCGGAAATTATGGCAGCCACCGCACGAAATACCGAATCGGGATGGGCTGAAGGCCACGGAACAGGCATGCAGACCGGTGTGCAGGGAAGCGGCAGTGGCGGGATGATGTCCGGAGCCGGCGGCTTAAGCAATGGCATGGGAAGTGCCGTGGGGGAAGGTCATGGCGGTGCGACTGCGGGAGGCATGGGCGGCGGAATGGGTGCCTCGAACAGCGGTGGCAGTAGCGGCGGCAGCGGCAGTTCCGGCGGCATGGGAAGCGGCAGCAGCTCGGGAGGCGGTATGGGCGGCGGCGGTGGCATGGGTGGCGGCAGTGGTTCGGGCGGCGGCAGCGGCTCGGGTGGCGGCAGCGGTTCCGGTGGTGGCGGAATGATGTAAAAATAGCACATTTCTCGCAATCCTCCGTACTATATACCTCCGATAATAGGCAAGGACTGACTGGCTCCCCCCCCTATGGGCGTCAGTCAGGTCGGATAGAGAAAGAAAATGCGAAAGATGATGATCCACCCAGGAGTTTACAACAACGGACCTTATAAGAGATATTATCTTTTCTTCAGCGTTTCTCGAACAACCGGATTTCTTCAGCAAGCTTTTCCCGAAACAGAAAATCCTTTTTCGCTTTACTTGTCGTTTACCTCTGCATTACCTCAGCAACTTCATCAAAAGCTCCTACCGGCGATTGCTAAAACCTTGCGGGAAAACACAGGGCAACGCCTGCTCCATATTGTCACCTGCGCTAGATATGATGGTTAGCACGTTGGCGAGATAGACCTGCCTTCCTTGCCAACGTGGGTTAAGTTGAAAAGGCAAATTCAACAATCAACTCAGAGCCAAAATCAAGGAGGCAGGTCATGCAGAAAACAATAAAGAATATCGGGTTGGGTGTCCACAAAAACTCAATCTCAATTGGAATAGCAGATGAGGGACGTGATGGCGAAGTCAGATATTAAAATCGATTGCCTTTTCCGCCGAGTCCCAGGTAAGTCACCCGGAGAGCAGTCGCTTCAACTGTCGCCAGGACGGCAGGAGCATCGGGACCCGGCGCTGGTACTCCAAGTAGGCCTCGCCGTGAATGCGGAGCATCTCCTTTTCTTCCTTGCTGGCCAGGCTCCAGTAAGCGAGCACGATCACCGGGAAGAGGCCGACTGAGAACATAGTCGGCCAGTGCACGACGCCCTCCCCGAACAGGGCAAGTAGAAGGCCTGTGTACTGCGGATGGCGCACGACGGCATACAGGCCGCTGGTAGCCAGGCGGTTTTCTCTGCGGGCGCGGTAGAGCTGCCGCCNCCCGCCGGCCAAAAGGCCGATGTCGGCAATCACGAACACGTAGCCGACAATCATGGCTGCAATCATCCCCAGCTCGCCGACGCCCAGAAGGCTCGACCAGAGGTTGCCGCTTGCCGTGATGTTAAGGCCGAAAAAACGGGAAAGAAGGTAGAGCGTGAGAGGAAACCCATACATCTCGGCGTAGAGGGCGATGATGAAAGCCTGGATCAGCCCCGCCCGACTCCACTCCCGCCAGCTCTTCGGGGCCGCGTAGCGATAGAAGATCCAGGAGACGATGACAATCGCGAAAACGGCCAGGGGCCAATTGCCCCAGTGTCTCTCCATTGAATNCCTCCTTCCCAAATTTGCCTTCGCGCGGCATTGCCGAGTGCGGGCCAGAAGGCCCTCCGACTTGCCGAGTCCCGGCCTAGGTGCGACACTCGGCGGGAAAGGTCACTCCCTCCCGATCCTCACCTGGAGCACGTCCCCCTTCTGCCAGGCGTCTGCTCCCGGAAGGATCGGCGTATCCGGAATATCTGTCCGGGCCGCCTTCTTCGCGGCGGTCGAGACCACCAGGGCTCGATCCCGCTTCTCGACCAGCTCCGGCTTTGCCTGACCGTCGGCGGTGAATCCCATCATCAGGGCGGGGGGACCGATCGGCAGGTTCGGGTCGTCCGCCCAGGNGTGCCAAGTCTTGCCGTACGTCGAAATCAGCTTCCCCATCAGTTCATGCTCGGCATGGGCGGGCATACCCGGCGCTACCAGTTGGCCGGACTTCACCTCGTAGCGATGGCTGTGCCACATTGCCTTCTCTTCGAGGGGAAGGCTTTCGAAGAGCTTCGCGCCCACCACGTACTCGATCCCCNCCATGCGCGCGTCCCTGCCGTTGCCGTCGAAGAGGACGCACTGGATCAGGTCGTCGTTTAGGGTAGCACAGTAGTGATGGACGTCCATCTGCTCCTCCATCCTCCCGTTACGGAAATGAAGCCCGTCCAGATAAACACCAAGGGCGAGTAGCGGTGCATGGCTCTCAAGGAAGGGAGTCGCTGTCTCCACATTCGTGTCTCTCTCCTTGCTCAGGGCCTCTTCCGCAGGCGGATTGTGTTGCATTTGCGCGGTGCAGCCAACGCTGAACATACTGCCTGCACAGATGGCAAAAACGAACAGAAAAGTCTTCTCGCTCACCTCCATTGTGAATATTTGAGACAATTGTCACAATGTCTCGGGTGGCATAAGGCGCGTCCAGAGCACGATCGCCTTACGGTTATTTTAACCTCGTCTGGCACGTCTTCGGATTGGTCCGGATGTGGTGGAGTTTCTCCACAGGGAGAACTGCCACGATCTCATCATCGGGAATGCCGACGTGGACTGTCTCCGGGATTGCGGCGACTTTCTTCCGACCGTGCCTTCGACGCGGGTGAGTCCTGAAGCTTTCAGTCCTCGCGGAGTAGCGGGCCATGGCCCGGAAAGATCTGTTCTCCCTGAAGACTCTAATGAAGGCGCTCAAATAAGACAGCCCTCTTTAAAGATCGAAGGGGATTCCTCTATTTACGCTTCTGCTCTTTTAAGATCCTGCTCCAGTAGACGATCCACTGCACTTCCAGCACCAAGAGAAGAAGAACAAGCGTAACGATCACCCCGAAACCAATTCCGGCTGCAATCATGTATGGGAAGGTGGCCATCTCCCTTTTTATCATCAGCTCGCAGATTTCAGCCATGCGAGTCATGGTTGTGGCCATTTTGTCCATATTCTGCATAAGAGCCTGCATCTGTTCCATACCCTGCTGGTCGCCAGTCGAGGGCTGGGCAGCCTGTTGGTTCTCCGTCACGCCGCGTGTGGCTGGCTGCTCTGCCGGTTGAGCGGCAACGAAGGCGGACGAATGTAGCACCAACACAAGAAGGATAAGACCTACTGCTTTTCTCATGAGTAACCTCCCTGTTAAAATCTCCTTAGATCTTCTTCTCCCGTCTTTGTGAGACTCCTGTGCACAAGCGCAAGCGGGAGAGAAATCGGGTGAGCCGATACACTGTCACTGGCAGTTATCAGCAGCCACCAGAAGTTATGGTAAATGTACTTTGATCGGTGAACGTATTGTTCTCTCCTCTTTTGCAAATGATTATGAGAGAAAATAACTAGTGCCTAGCAAAATACAACTCTTTGTTTCGCCCAGACCCGCTGGAGAAGCAGGAGACCGAGCACTTTGATTACGACCCCCTTTTCCGTAGGTCCGTCGGTCTGTCTATGGACGAAAAAAATCTATCTGGAACACTCCGTGTACTCAATGAACCGGGATCGTCTTCTGCAAACCATATAGCTGTTGACTTCCTCATTGAGTTATGGGTATCGTTGAAGAGCTTTCGCCCAAAATTGTCGTTCTCGTAGTGGCATCGGGGGGCGATCCTGCTAATTGGTAACATTCCGTTTCCGGGACTGCTGAGAGAAGTTGCCGTTTCACTTTCCGTGTACGTTCGACATGAGAACAAAACTCTCAGAGATTGATCGGAATCAAACCAGACGGGTGTATCGAAGTATAAAAATGGGCGCGCCTCACGGCCCTCGGCCGCCTCAAGAGCCGGCGGAATCCGCACTGGATATTCTTAAGAAGCGCTACGCAAAAGGTGAGATGATCTCTCACCAGCCGAAGTTGCTGTTATGCGAGGGGCGGCAAGGTNCCATAGTAAGCCTATCCACCAAACTTTGGCAGCACTGTAGAGGCGGTGAGATCGGCGGGCCATAGGTGTCCAAAAAGAGTTTAACTTATTGAACATCAGTAAATCCTGGAAGGAGATACAATGTTCATGAGAAAGTCCGGGCCTTTTTCGGCCCGCCTCGCACCGAGCCAAAAGAAAAATAATCAGGAAATGTTTAGACCGAAAACTTTGCAGCGGCGCTTCTTCATCTTTATGCTGTTTCCGGTGGCCTTCTTGTTGATAGTCATGGGGATCGCGGTTTTTATGTATGCGAAGGCCAGCCTTTTGGCCCAGTGGCAGGAAGGGGCCGTTCTCAAGCTCGAGCGCGCGGGTCGTGAAGTTGACGCGCGGCTGAAGGGACCCAAGGGCTGGATGAAAATGTACCATGATACGGCCGGAGACCCGAAGGCCGATTCGGTTCGGGAATGGCTGGCCAGGCAGATGGAGGAGNTCGATGGAGTCGAGCGCGTCACTCTGACCATGCCTGACAAAGGACCGGAAGGAAATGCTGAAGCCTCCCAAGCTGCCGGGAACCAGGGAGGGTCACGGAGGCATTCATGGAGCCGGGGGGCGGGCATGGACTCCTGGATAAGCCGAGGGATGGAGACGATGGATTTCGACAGGGCGGAAATCGCCGCGATAACGGTTCCCCGTTACGATGATTTGGTCGAGCACGAGACTGTTTCCATCGTCTCGGACCTTCTCGACAAGAGCGGGGGCAGCGTCGGAAAGCTCGAGGTGGCCATCCGCTTTCAATACCTCATTGAGGGTGTCCTCTCCAACGGCTGGGCACAGAGCGAGAAGGCGTTCCTGGTGGACAAAAAGGGCAAGATACTCACGTGCAATGTCACGGATGAGACTCAGCGGCAATGTTACGTAACCATCCAGGCGGCCGTCGACGCCATGCAGAGAAATTCTTCGGGCGCTATCATCCATCCGGACCGCACAAGTGATGAAGTCGTCGGCTTCTACAAGCTCAACGAGGCCCCGTGGGGCCTCGTTCTCGTGGCGCGGAGCGGCGAGATCCTTGCCCCAATTGTGCATTTTCGGCTGATCTACTCCGCAATGGTCGCTGCTTTCTTTTTCGTCATTTTGGTATTGATCCGGTGGGTTGCGGGACAAACCGCTTCCTCCATCCGTGATGTGTCCCACGCCGCCCGGAAGGTTTCCATGGGGCACTTCGATGGTCTGCCTTGTCCCAAGACAGAAGATGAAGTGGGACAATTGATCCAAAGCTTCAACGAAATGGTTTCCCAGCTGGATGAGCGCATCAGGCTCAAGGAGGCCATGGACCTTGCCATGCAGGTGCAGCAGAGCTTGCTTCCGGAGAGACCGCCCCGCATCGACGGCCTGGACCTTGCCGGCAAGAGCATCTACTGCGATGAAACCGGCGGGGATTACTACGACTTCATGAGCTTTCCCGATTGGGATTCGCATCGGGTCGGCATCGCCGTGGGTGATGTGGCGGGCCATGGCATCTCGGCGGCCTTGTTCATGACAACCGTCCGTGCGCTTCTGCGATGCCGGATCATTCGCGAGGGAAGCCTCGCAGAAGTAATGAACGACGTCAATCGGCTTCTTTGCATGGATACTTCTCGATCGGGCGACTTCATGAGCCTGTTTCTAGCCCTAGTGGAAATGAAGACCGGTACGATTCGCTGGGTAAGGGCCGGCCATCCCCCGGCTCTCCTGTACGACCCGTCAACCGATTCCTTCGAGGAGCTTCGCGGGAAAGGCGCCGTCATCGGGTTCGACGAAACCTATTCGTTCAAAGAGTATGAATATACCGAATGGAACGGNGCCAAGGTCCTGTTCCTCGGCACCGACGGAATTTGGGAGCAGGAAAACGCTCAGGGCGAAATGTTTGGAATGGACCGTTTGCGCGCTGTCATTCGTCACCATTGCCATGAATCGTCGCAGGAAATCCTCCACGCCGTAACCGAAGCCCTATCGGCCTTTCGCCTGACAAGGACCCAGGAGGATGACGTGACCGCGGTCGTCGTTAAGGCTGCGCCGATTTCGTCTCAGAAAACGGATCTCAAAGTACGCTAAACCGGTTGCAGCGGCCGTAGCGGCCTGAACTTCCCGCGCCGATCTTGGCGTTGCTGTGCCAGACGTAATCGCCGGTCAGGTTAATGTGCTCCCAGCCCAGCGGCGCGCGAACAGGAAAATNCCCTCGAACGAGCGGTGATTTTGAGCCTCGGCGAGGTGATCAGCCCGCGGGAACTGCCGCCGCACTTCCTGCCGGAACAGGAGGGGGGCGAAAGAATTCTGCCCGACCGGGGGTGGACCCTGCGCGATATGGAGCGGGAGATGATCCGCTCAATGCTGCAGGAGACCAACAACAAGAGCCTGACCGCCAAAAAGCTGGGCATAGCCCGCCAGACGCTGATCAACAAACTGAAGGAGTACGACCTGTAGGTCGGGTGCTCCGGCAGCTCTTTCGGAGCATCTGTAATCGTTCATCGGAATGCATCCGAGAGTCGACGCAGCTACCAAGGCATCTCTCAAACTCTATAGGGCAAAATTTTTTCGCCGTATTGTTGTTCTTCATGCTCTTCATGTCCTTTTGTCAAATATTCGCACAATCTGGCCCTGACTAACGTGGGCATGCTGAAGGTGCTGGGAAGCGCCATTGCCAAACGCGACAGCGACACCAATATCCATAACTATCGGGTGACGCTCTATTCCGTCCGGCTGGGCGAATTGCTCGGTATCTCCCGTGCTGCGATGCAGGGCTTGATCAAGGGAGCCTTCCTCCATGACGTCGGCAAGATCGCTATCAGTGACCGGATTTTGCTGAAACCGGGAAAATCGACCGACGAGGAGTTCGCCATCATGAAAACACACGTCGATCACGGCGAGGATATCATCTCCGGTTATGCATGGCTTGCGGATGCTGCAGATGTGGTCCGCTGTCACCATGAAAAATTCGACGGCAGCGGTTACCCCAATCGTATCGCCGGGAAGGATATTCCGCTAAATGCCCGGATATTTGCCATAACCGATGTGTTTGATGCCGTCACCTCCCGGCGGTCATACAAGGAGCCTGTTATCCTCGATGATGCTCTCGACATCATTCGACAAGCGCGGGGCAACCATCTCGACCCGGCGATTGTGGCACTGTTCCTTGCTCCTCCTGCGGATTCTAATCAGAAATCTCCACGAAATCGGACGGAAAAAAATGGGCGTCCAGAAATTCGACGTCCGATCATAGGCGTCTGTCCAGATATTTTACAGCCACAGTAGCCAATCCTGCCGAATTTCACTGCCGGTTCCGCCGGCTGATGGAAAGGACGTGAAATGAGCTGGTGAAAGACGCCTGCAAACGGAATTGGAGCTCCCTTTTTCACTGTTGTTTTTGTTGAATTTTTTTTCATCACCTATGTGATATGGGCCTCAATTCTTAAGTCTTTAGGGCCATAATTTTTTTTGATCAGAGAAAAATCCTATTGGCCAGGAAATTGCTATAGAGACAGGAAGGCGCTGATCGTATCAAGATCAGAAAGACGGTCTAACATTAAAAAATGGAGACAAGTATGTTAAGGAAATTGATGGCCATCATTATCGTCCTTTCCCTGTCACTCTTTTCGGTATCTATGGCTTCTGCTGCAAGAATGGGAAAAGGCGGCTCTGGCAGCACCAATCATGGCACCGGAAGCGGTCATGGGACAGGTAGCGGTCATGGCACCGGTTCCGGCCACGGTTCAGGCCATACCTCATAATTCTTCTGGCCGCCGGATTGTAACAGCATAAGACGATTTTAAAGGAGTACGGATCATCATGTCAGCAATAGGCGCAATATCTACGTACCAGAGCACACCCGGTGTTGGAGTAGTCGGAGCGCTGTCTGGGAGAATTCAAGCAGCAGGCAAGGCATCTTCCGAACCCGGCAGAACCGACGTGGTAACAATCTCGCAGGAAGCCCAAAATGCTGCCGCTCAGGCAAGCAACCAAAATGAAGCTCAGGTTGACNCCTCTGCCGGCGCACTGGCGGCGGCGGGACAAAGGGCAATGACAAGTGGCGCTTCTGTCGGTCAGATGCAGCAATACGCAGCCGCAATGTCGGCATACTATTGATTTCAATTGAGCGCTCGTAACACTTCAGGTTCTATGTCGGTCGGCTTTGATTGGCTTCGCAGCCGCAGGCAAGAATTAGTGAGAACGCGGGCTCGAGACGCTATGCTACAGACGGGGAAAGAACCTTAATATTCAACTGTTGGAATTTCTTCAGCCCGTAAGCATGGCCTTTTTGCGAGTCGAGGCCGTAGATTCGTCTGGACATGGCGTATTCTTCGAAATGGTAGTACCAATGCCTCGATTATGCCAAGGTTTAAAACTGATGGATCTTCTCTTGGGGAAGATTCTTATAATCTTATAAGTGACTGAAGAAAAATTTCAAGCGAGGGATTGGGCGAGGTCGGGGCGCAGCTAGAAGAAAAGTTTTTGCAGTCCGTTTAGAATTAAAATGAAAGCGGCTGGNTTGGCAGTTGTCAAACCGGCCGCTTTTTTTTGGGGGTCGCTTCAGAAAACGGGAAAATCGTACGCTAAGGGTTTGCTGAGGCCGGCGGGGCCTTAAGGAAGAAGATATGTGTCGAGGCACGTTTCGGCAAATTTATTTCTGATTACTTACGAAACTAAGCCATTTATTTCAGGGGGTGCTCACTCTGTGATACCCCTCACCTGGTAACCTACTTCCAAGCCTGAACAAGGA
>JGI25320J50211_1000853_pt1 | contig 14099 bp, 10 predicted proteins | sample AutmiccommuBRH21_FD_50211 | JGI IMG/M metagenome (IMG submission 50211)
TCGTCGACCATGGTCGCCGGCATCAGGGCGCCGGTCGGGCAGGCCTGCACGCATTCACCGCAGGCGACGCAGGTGCTGTCGCCCATGGGGTCGTCCATGTCGAACACGATCTTGGACTTGTGGCCGCGGCCCGCCATCCCGATGACGTCGTTGACCTGAACCTCGCGGCAGGCGCGAACGCACAGGTTGCACTGAATGCAGGCGTCCAGGTTCACGGCCATGGCGCTGTGCGAGCGGTCGGGCGCCGGGCAGGCGGCGCGGGCCTCGAAACGGCTGTCGGCGATACCGGCCTTGTCGGCCCAGTACCAGAACAGGGAATCCGGATCGTGGGCCTGGCGGCGTTCCGGCTGATCGGACATCAGCAGTTCCAGCACCATGCGCCGGGCCTTGGTCGCGCGCTCGTTGTCGGTCGTGACCTCCATGCCTTCCGTCGGCTGGCGGCGGCAGCTGGGGGCCAGCACGCGCTCGCCCTTGATCTCGACCATGCAGGCGCGGCAGTTGGCGTCGGGCCGGTAACCCTTTTTCGGGCGGTGGCACAGGTGGGGAATGGTGTTGCCGTTCCGCTTGGCGACATCCCAGATGGTCTCGCCGGCCTTGGCTTCGGCCGGCTGGCCGTCCAGGGTGAACTTGATCGTTTCGGTCGTTTCGGCGCTCATTGCACGTCCTCCCGGAAGAAGCGCAGCGCCGCCTGCACCGGATTGGGCGCTGCCTGGCCCAGGCCGCAGATCGACGCATCGCGCATGGCCTGGCTCAGCTCATCTATCAGATCGGCATCCCATTTCGGTTTGTCGATCAGTTTCAGCATTTTTTCGCAGCCGACCCGGCAGGGCGTGCATTGGCCGCAGCTTTCGTCCTCGAAGAACCGGATCAGGTTCTTGCAGATTTCCTTAACGTCGTCCTGTTCGGAGAAGATCACGACCGCCGACGAGCCGATGAAGCAGCCGTGCTTGTCCAGGGTGCCGAAATCCAGCGGTTCGTCCGCCAGGCTTTCCGGCAGGATGCCGCCTGACGCCCCGCCCGGCAGATAGGATTTGAAGGTATGGCCGTCGGCCATGCCGCCGCAATAATCCTCGACCAGCTGGCGCGCCGTGGTCCCGGCAGGAGCCAGCTTGACCCCCGGTTCCTTGACCCGCCCCGAGACCGAGAAGAAATGCGGCCGGCCCTGGTCCTGATACCACTGGGGGCCGTGTTCGATGATCTTGGGCAGCCAGTAGACCGTTTCCACGTTGTTGATCAGCGTCGGACGGCCCCACAGGCCCGCCTGGGCCGGGAACGGCGGGCGGTTGCGCGGCAGGCCGCGTTTGCCCTCGATGCTCTCCAGCATGCCCGATTCCTCACCGCAGATGTAGGCCCCGGCGCCGCGCCGCACGTGCAGNTCGATGCCGCCGTTCAGGCCCGCATCCTCGACCTTCTTGATTTCGGTCAGCAGCACTTCGCGGCAGGCGGGATATTCGTCGCGCAGGTAGATGTAGACGGCCGCCGCCTCGATCGACCAGGCGGCGATCAGGGCGCCCTCGATGACCCGGTGGGGGTCGGTCTCGAAGCAATGACGGTCCTTGAAGGTGCCGGGCTCGCCCTCGTCGGCGTTGATGGCGACCAGCCGGGGCTTCGGCGCATTCTTCATGAAGCCCCATTTGGTGGCGGTCGGGAAGCCGGCTCCGCCCAGCCCGCGCAGGCCGGACTCCTTAATGATTTCAATGGCCTGATCCCGGTCGCGATCGCCCTTCAGGCAATCGCCCAAAACCTTGTAGCCGCCGCCCGCAAGATAGGCGGCAAGGTCCTTGTAGGCGGGCAGGTCCATGGTGACCTGGCCGGCCTCGACGGCGGCCTTCACGCTGTCCACGTCGGCGTGGAATATCTGGCGTTGCTTGACCACGGCGACCGGTGCCTTGTCGCACGCACCCACGCAGGGGGCGTGGATGACGCGCACGTCGGGTCCCAGGATGGATTTGAGTTGCGCCATCAGGGCGCCCGAGCCCTTCATTTCGCAAGTGATCGAATCGCAGACCCGTACGGTCAGGGCCGGCGGCGCGTCCTCGCCTTGCTTCACCACGTCGAAGTGGTGGTAGAAGGTNGCGACTTCGTAGACTTCCGTCTGNGCCANGCGCAGTTCGGCGGCCAACGCCGCCATATGGGCGTCGGACAAGTGGCCGAAGGCGTCCTGGATCAGATGCAGGTATTCGATCAGGTATTCGCGGCGTCGCGGCTGATCGCCCAAAAGGCGCTGCACGTCGGCGATGGCCTGATCGGTGATCTGGCGGCCCTTTCCGAAGGCGGCGCGCTCGCGGCGGCGTCCTTTCTGGGCGGCGGCAGTGGACATGCGGGCTTCCTCCTTGGTCTTATTCGGGCCCGATTGATGCGGGCCTCGTTTACGGCCGCGCTGGGCGTTTCGCCGGCGGCGGTGAATTATGTCGCGAAACGGCGCGGGCCATTACCGAATTCTCTGGAAATTTTGAGCAATAACCCCGGTTTTTATGTTGGCATTTGGTATACCACAGGCTTTCTATAACATGATCGAGGCGCTTCGGGAAGCGGTGAAAAGGCGCTTTTTCGCATCCTTGAAATGCCGTCGCGCCGGTTTCGAGGTGGCGCTCCCCGCCCGCGGGCGGGGGGCCCGGCTTGGGCCTTGTGCCCTGGGGGCGGGTCGGCAATAGTCGGTTTCGGCACCGCCTTGCGGAGGGGGGCTGAACGGACGACGACCGAGGACATTCAGGGACATGACTGCAGACATCCGCCTTGCCCAGTTGCTGTGCTCGCGCCTGTGCCATGATCTGGTCGGGCCGGCGGGGGCCGTCAACGCGGGCCTGGAACTGGCTGAAGATGGCGATTTGGACGGCGACGCCCTGGATCTGGTGACCTCAAGCGCCGCCGAGGTCACGCGCCGCCTGGCGTTCTTCCGCATCGCTTTCGGCGCGGCTGGCGGCAAGGCTTCCGCCGTGGGCACGTTGAGCCTCAACGAGGCCCGGGAACTGGCGGGCGAAATGCTGGCGGGCGGTAAGGCCGAACTGGAATGGCCGGAAAGCAGCCACGCCCCCGACAGCCTGCCCGCGGGCGTCGGCAAGGTGCTGCTTCTCATGATTTTGCTGGCGTCCGAATGCCTGCCCCGGGGTGGGCCGGTCACGGTTCACTCGGCGGCCCTGCCCGAAGGTGTGGGCCTTGCCGTGAGCGCGCAGGGCGTCGGCGCGGTGCTGAAGTCCGACCTGATGGCGGCCCTTGACCCGGACGCGGACGAAGACGTGGTGAGTGCGCGCACCGTGCATGCCTATTTCGCCCAAGTGCTGGCGCGCGCCGAAGGCGGCCGTATCGAGACCTCCGATGAAGGCGACGGCGAAATCCGCTTCATGGCGCTGTTTCCGCAGGACAGGGGCGGGCGNGGATAGGCNCAGGCGATGACCGCAACCGTANNTGAAATGGTGGCTAGGCCATCAGTCATAGTGAAATCCGGGTGAATTCATTTGCCGCCCTGTGGTGGTTTTGCTTTAATTTCCCGAGCCTTAGAAATTTTTATACCGGGAGGCGGCACCGCACGGTCGAAATCACGGTGGGTTTCGTACGTTTTCCCGATGCAAAACTAACTAACGTAGACGGCGTGCAATAAGCCGAGATGCCCTTGTTGCACGCTACTTTATGCGGAAACTTATGTTCGGGGCCGCCGGCTCCCAGGAGCGCACANATGGACGACCTTCTCACTGAATTTCTTACCGAGACCTCGGAAAACCTTGCCGTGCTCGACGTCGAACTGGTCAAGTTCGAACAGGAACCGGACAANAAGGCAATCCTTGGGAACATTTTCCGCCTGGTTCATACCATCAAAGGAACCTGCGGGTTCCTGGGGCTGCCGCGATTGGAATCGGTGGCCCATGCCGGTGAGAACGTGCTCGGCAAGTTCCGCGACGGCGAGTTGGAGGTCACGCCCGAGGCGGTGACGCTCATCCTCAAATGCCTGGACTGTGTCCGCGACCTGTTGGGCAAGCTCGAGGAAACGGGGGCCGAACCCGAAGGCGACGATCAGGAACTGATCGACGATCTGAACGCCTATGCGGAAGGTGGCGGCGCCAAGGCCGCGCCGGCGGCGCCCGCCGCCGCAGCCTCCGCCACGGGCGGTGCCGCCGCGGTCAACGAATTCGGCGCCCCGGTGGCGGCCGAACTGCTGGCCGAGGTCGAGGCCGCGACGGCCCAGGGCGTGAAGGCCGCATCCCAGGAGCAGCTTGAGGCCGAATTGGCCGCCGAGCGCGCCGCCGAGGCCGCAAAGGCCGCGACGCCGGCGACAAACGAACATGGTGCCCCCGTGGCCCAGGAACTTTTGGACGAGGTCGAGGCCGCCCAGGTGGCCGGCGCCCGCGCCGCGACGGAAGCGGAACTGCGTGCCGAAATGGAGCAGGAGCGCGAGGCCGAAAAGGCGTCCAAAGCCAGCGTGCCGGCCCCCGCCCCGTCCAAGGATGCGGAAAAGAAGGACACGGGAAAATCCGGGGGCGGTGTCGCCGCATCGTCGATCCGCGTCAACGTCGACGTTCTGGAAGACCTCATGACTCTGGTCTCCGAACTGGTGCTGACCCGCAACCAGCTGCTGCAGATGGTGCGCGGTCTGGACGACAGCGAATTCACGGTACCGTTGCAGCGCCTGTCGCATATCACCACGGACCTGCAGGAAGGCGTCATGAAGACGCGGATGCAGCCGATCGGCAATGCCTGGGCCAAGCTGCCGCGCATCGTGCGCGACCTGGCCGTTGAATCGGGCAAGAAGATCGAACTGGTCATGCTCGGCGCGGAAACGGAATTGGATCGCCAGGTTCTGGAACTGATCAAGGATCCGTTGACCCATATGGTCCGAAATTCGGCCGACCACGGGCTTGAAGACATCGAAGGCCGCCAGGCCGCCGGCAAGTCCGACACCGGGACGATCACCCTGAACGCCTACCACGAAGGCGGCCATATCATCATCGAGATCGCCGACGACGGACGCGGCCTAAACATCGACCGCATCAAGCAGAAGGCGCTGGAAAACGGCCTGACGACCGAAGCCGACCTGGGGCAGATGACCGATCAGCAGATCGGCATGTTCATCTTCAAGGCCGGGTTCTCGACGGCGGAAAAGATCACCAACGTGTCGGGCCGCGGCGTCGGCATGGACGTGGTGCGCACCAACATCGAGAAGATCGGCGGCACCGTCGAGCTGAAGACGACGCCGGGCAAGGGCTCGACCTTCACCATCAAGATTCCGCTGACCCTGGCCATCGTCTCGGCCCTGATCGTCGAGTGCTGCGGCGAACGCTTTGCGGTGCCGCAGATCAGCGTTCTGGAACTGGTCCGTGCCTCNGCGCAGTCGGAAAACGCCATCGAGATGATCAACGAATCAGCCGTGTTGCGCCTGCGCGACCGGCTGTTGCCGCTGATTTCGTTGCGCGAGCTGCTGCGCCTGCAGGATCCNCCCAAGGCCGACAAGAGCAACGGCGGCGANAAGGACGGGGACGCGGCGCCCAAAACCACCGACGCCCTGGTGGCGGAAGCGATCGCCGATGACGAGGAAGTATTCATCGTCGTTACTCAGGTCGGCTCCAACACCTTCGGCATCATCGTCGACCGGGTGTTCGATACCGAGGAAATCGTGGTCAAGCCGGTGGCTCCCATCTTGCGCGACATCACCTTCTATTCCGGCAACACGATTCTCGGCGACGGCAGCGTGATCATGATCCTGGATCCCAACGGCATCGCCGAGGCCGCCGGGGAAATGGATACCGAACACCGTTCGGAAGCCGATATNCAGGCCGTGTCGACGGACGAGGAAACGACGTCCCTGCTGGTCTTCCGTGCCGGCGGGCCGGAACTCAAGGCAGTGCCGCTGGCCCTGGTCGCGCGGCTCGAAGAGATCGACATGTCCGAGACCGAAACCTCGCACGGCCAGGTCATGGTGCAGTACCGCGAACAGCTGATGCCGCTGATCCCGTTCGCCGCCACCCATCAGTTCAAGGAAACGGGCCGCCAGCCGATCCTGGTGTTCACCGATCGCGAACGGTCGATGGGCCTGGTCGTGGACGAGATCGTCGACATCGTCGACGACCGCCTGAAGATCGAGTTGACCACGGATATTCCAGGCCTGATCGGCAGTGCCGTCATCGCCGGCAAGGCGACGGACGTGATCGACGCCGGCTACTTCCTGACCCAGGCGTTCTCCGACTGGTTCGGCTCCGCGGATGCCGCCGCGATCGAATCCAGTTCNGGCGGCCGGCGTAGGGCGCTTCTGATCGACGATAGTCCGTTTTTCCGTAACCTGCTGGCGCCGTTGCTGTCGGTCGCGGGATGGCAGGTCACGGCGCTGCAAAGTGCCCAGGAAGCGCTCACCATGCGTGATAAGGGTGCCGCTTTCGACGTCATCATTTCCGACATCGAAATGCCGGGGATGAACGGTTTCGAATTCGCGAACGAGGTTCGCCGCGGCGGGGCGTGGGAAAANGTGCCCATGGTGGCGCTGTCGGCCCGCGCCACGAGCGCCGATTTCGAACGCGGACGCAACGCGGGCTTTNACGACTATGTCGCCAAATTCGATCGCGAAGCCCTGGTATCCAGTCTGGCCCAGACCGTGGCNGGGGCGGCTTCCGGCCGCGCAAGCTAAGGTTTCGGCCGGATTGTCGAAACGCATGGCGCAAGGATCGTTATTGCGATATCAGCATAAGTCCTGTTATCCAGATTGATGCCGTCGGCATCTGGGGGTGCAGGGAAACTTACGGAGGACAGCCGAGGTAACGGTAATCCGTATGCAACCGAAGACGAACTGACGCGGGTGGGCTAATGAAATCTTGTCTGATCGTTGACGACTCGAAAGTAATCCGGATGGTCGCTCGGAAGATCCTCGAAGAACTCAGCTTCGAGACGGTTGAGGCGGCTGATGGCCAGGAAGCCCTGGATGCGTGCAAGCAAAAGCTGCCCGACGCCGTGTTGCTGGATTGGAACATGCCGATCATGAGCGGCATCGAGTTTTTGCGGGAATTGCGTGCGCTGCCCGGTGGCGGCGGCCCGATTGTCGTGTTCTGCACCACTGAAAACGACATCCAGCATATCCAGGAAGCGATCGAAGCTGGTGCGAATGAATACATCATGAAGCCATTCGACAGCGAGATCATCCAAGCGAAGTTCTCGCAGGTCGGCCTTCTTTAACTGTCTGCCGACCGACGGGCGGCGGATGTGGTTTATCGCGACGCGATAAGGGGTTACGGATGACGAGTGACGAAGTCCGCGTCATGTTGGTCGACGATTCTGCCGTGATCCGCGGCCTGATCGCGCGCATGATCGAGGGCGAGCCGGGCCTGCGTGTCGCGGCGTCGGTCGGCAACGGCCAGATGGCCGTGGACCGCCTGAAAGCGCATCCCGTCGATGTCATCATCCTGGACATCGAAATGCCGGTGATGGACGGCCTGACGGCGATCCCGAAGCTTTTGGAGATCAAGCCCGACGTCAAGATCATCATGGCGTCGACCCTGACGGAAAAGAACGCCGATATCAGCCTGCGCGCCCTTCAGGCCGGGGCGACGGATTATGTGCCGAAGCCGACGTCGACGCGCGAGATTTCCGGCGGCGATATCTTCAAGCAGGAACTTCTGGAAAAGATCCGCCAACTCGGCCTGATCAGCCGGCGTCCGCCGTCGACGCCGGGTGCTGCGTCGGCCATCCCGGTGCCCAAGGAACGGGTCGCCAAGCCGCTCTACGAAAAACCGGTGCAGTTGCGGACGGACGGCGGGACTGTCCGCCCACGCATTCTGGCGGTCGGCAGCTCGACCGGCGGGCCGCAGGCCCTGTTCCAGCTGTTCAAGGACATCCGGCCCGACATCAACATGCCGGTGATGGTGACGCAGCACATGCCGGCGACCTTCACCACCATCCTGGCCGAGCATATCGCCAAGTCCACCGGCTGGCCCTGTACGGAAGCCGCTGACGGAACGCCGCTGCAGGCCGGACATATCTACATCGCGCCGGGCAATTTTCACATGACGGTCGAGCGATCCGGTGCGGGCATGGTTATTCGCACCAATCAGGATCCGCCCGAGAACTTCTGCCGGCCCTCCGTCGATCCCATGCTGCGTTCGCTCGCGGCCGAATTCGGTGGTGCCGTGTTGACCGTCATTCTGACAGGAATGGGGCATGACGGCCGTGATGGTGCCGCGGCCGTGGTCAAGGCCGGTGGCGCGGTTATTGCTCAAGACGAGGCGTCTAGTGTCGTTTGGGGAATGCCGGGCGCGGTTGCCACGGCTGGATTGTGTAATGCGGTTCTGCCGCTTAAAGATCTGGGCCCGCATGTCATGAGCAAGTTGCGCACGAGGGCCGCATGAAGCCGGATGATTTCCAGTTCATGTCGACGATGCTGAAGCAGCGTTCGGGCCTGGTCCTGAACGAGGACAAGGCCTATCTGCTGGAAAGCCGCCTGATGCCCGTGGCCCGGGCTCATAACATCAAGGGCGTCGAGGAGCTGATCGCGGAAATCCGCAAGTCGAACAACGAGGCGATAATCGTCGAGGTCACGGAAGCGATGACCACGAACGAATCGTTCTTCTTCCGCGACATCAAGCCCTTCGACCTGTTCCGCGAGCACGTTCTGCCGCACATGCTGGAAAAGTGCGCTGCCAAGAAATCCCTACGCATTTGGTGNGCCGCCGCCTCGAACGGGCAGGAACCCTATTCCTTGGCCATGCTTTTGAAGGAAGCAGGGGCCAAGCTCGCCGGCTGGAAGATCGAGATCGTCGGCACGGACATCTCCCGGCAGGTGCTCAAGAAGGCAGAGAACGGCCTCTATTCCCAGTTTGAAGTGCAGCGCGGCCTGCCCATCACCATGTTGGTCAAATATTTCGACAAGGTGGATGATCAATGGCAGCTGAAGCCCGAAATCCGCGCGATGGTTCAGTACAAATACTATAATCTGCTGGAAAATCTGGCGCCGTTGGGCAAGTTCGACGTGGTGTTCTGCCGCAACGTGCTGATCTATTTCGACCAGCCGACCAAGACCAAGGTGCTGGCCGGCGTGGCGGGTCTGATGCCCGATTACGGCATGCTGTTCCTGGGTGGGGCCGAGACGGTTCTCGGCGTGTCGGACAAGTTCGCCCCGGTGGCGGGCCAGCGCGGTGTCTACGCCCTGACCGGAAANTAGCTCCTCGACCTATCCTTTCCCGAAAACAAAAAGAGGCGGGAACGCCCCACCTCTTGTTCGTGAACTTTGGACCGAGGCCGGGCGTCAGCCGTTGGCCGCGGCTTTCTGCGCCGGTTCCGGATCGCGCAGCACATAGCCGCGTCCCCACACCGTTTCGATGTAGTTCTCGCCGCCGGTCGCCGTCGACAGCTTCTTGCGCAGTTTGCAGATGAACACGTCGATGATCTTCAATTCCGGCTCGTCCATGCCGTTATAGAGATGGTTGAGGAACATCTCCTTGGTCAGGGTCGTGCCCTTGCGCAGGCTGAGCAATTCGAGAATGCCGTATTCCTTGCCGGTCAGATGGATCGGCTGGCTGTCGACCTCGACCGTCCGGGTGTCCAGATTGACCATCAGCCGGCCGGTCTGGATGATCGACTGGGCGTGGCCCTGGGACCGCCGGACGATGGCCTGAATGCGGGCCATCAGTTCTTCCTTGATGAAGGGCTTGGTCAGGTAATCGTCGGCGCCGTGGCCGAGCCCCTTGACCTTGCTTTCCGACTCGCCCAGNCCCGACAGGATCAGCACCGGGGTATTGACCCGTGAGTCGCGCAATCGGCGNAGGACCTCGAACCCGTCCATGTCCGGCAGCATGATGTCGAGTACGATGATGTCGTAGTCGTAGAGCTTTCCGATCTCCAACCCGTCCTCGCCGAGGTCGGTCGTATCGACGACCATGTTGGCCGATTCAAGCATCATCTTGACGCTTTTCTGGGTCGAGGGATCGTCTTCGACGAGCAGCACACGCATGAACGGCCTCCTTAATCGGACGCATTAACCTTTGTTAACCATAACCTCCGCGGCGAATCGGTGCAAGTTGACGGACTGTCCCCAGGAATATTTCGTTATTCAGCAGAGGCTTAACACTCCATCAACCGTTGTCCGTGATAGTATGGTCAGGCAATAAAAACGGTATTCGGATTCGCGGTCAAAGCGCTTGTACACGTTCGTCAATGACATTCTGAACGAAGTCGACCGGCACACCGGGCAGATTTACTTTGGCCGGGTCGCCAACATCGTCGGCCTGCTGGTCGAGGTCGAGGGCCTTCAGGGGGCGGTCTCCGTCTCCGATCATTGCGATATCACCACCAAGAACGGCAGCAAGGTTCCCTGCGAGGTCGTCGGGTTCCGTGACGGCAAGGCGCTGGTCATGCCGTTCGGTGCTGTCGACGGCATCGGCATGGGCTGCAAGGTCGAAGTCGGCGCGTCGGAGCCGGTCATCTATCCGGTCGAGGCCTGGTTGGGCCGTGTCATCGACGCCTTCGGCCGGCCCGTCGACGGCAAGGGGCCGCTGCCCACCGGTTCGACCCCCTATCCGATTCATACGGTGCCGCCGCCCGCCCACGAACGGTCGCGCATCGGGGGCAAGGTCGATCTCGGCGTGCGTGCGATGAACACCTTCCTGACCTGCTGCCGCGGGCAGCGGCTCGGCATCTTCGCCGGNTCGGGGGTCGGCAAATCCACGCTGCTGTCCATGATGGCGCGCAACACGGACGCCGAGGTCAGCGTGATCGGTCTGGTCGGCGAACGCGGCCGNGAGGCCCGCGAGTTCATCGAGGATCATCTGGGTGAAGAAGGCCTGAAACGCTCGGTCGTCGTCGTTGCAACCTCGGACGAGCCGCCTTTGGTGCGTCGGCAGGCGGCCTTCATGACCATGGCCGTGGCGGAATTCTTCCGTGACTGCGGCGCCAACGTACTGTGCCTGATGGACAGCGTCACCCGCGTCGCCATGGCGCAACGAGAAATCAGTCTGGCCGTGGGCGAACCGCCGGCCTCCAAGGGCTATACCCCTTCGGTCTTCGCGTTGTTGCCGCGGCTATTGGAGCGCGCCGGACCCGGCCGTCAGGGACAAGGCGACGTGACAGGGTTGTTCACGGTGCTGGTCGAGGGCGACGACCATAACGAACCCGTGGCCGATGCCGTGCGCGGCATCCTGGACGGCCATGTCGTGCTTGATCGCGCCATTGCCGAGCGGGGCCGCTACCCCGCCATCAACATTCTGCGCAGCGTGTCCCGAACCATGCCGGCCTGCAACACGCCGGAACAGAACGCCCTGGTCCTCCGCGCACGGCAATTGTTGTCCGTCTACGAAGACATGGCGGAACTGATCCGCCTCGGCGCCTATCGCCGCGGCTCCGACCCCAAGGTCGACGAGTCGATCAAATACTATGACGCCATCGAAGCGTTCCTGGGCCAGGAAATCGGTGATGTCACGGACCTCGATACCTGCTACCGCCTGCTGGCGGAAACCCTTGATATGCCTGCACCGGCGCCGCAACACGCGGCTGCGGCGCCCGCCGATGGCACCGCCCCGGCGGCGTGACGCGGACCTGACGGAGACACCAAACCCCCATGGCCGCCGGTCTGAAGAACCTGATCCGCCTGCATGAATGGACCGTCGACGAACGGCGGCGCGAGCTTGGCCAGCATATCCGCAGGCTGAATGAGCTGGATCAGCAGATCCGCGATCTGGAGGCCGAATTGAAACGGGAACAGGCACTTGCCGGGTCCAGTGAAATGGGCATCACCTTCGGCGCCTACTATAACCTGTTCCGTTATCGTCGCGCCCTTCTCGATCAGAAGGTCCGTGCCAAGGAGGCGGAAATCCTGGAGGCCCGCGACATCCTCAGCCGCGCCTTCATGGAATTGAAGAAATATCAGGTCGCCGACGAAATTCGTAAGCGCGAGGCGGCACTGGAAGACGCGCGGCGGGAGCAGGGTGAATTGGACGAACTCGGCCTGCAGCTCTATCGCCGCCAGTCGGCGCGCCGCAAGGCGGCCCGCCCGGTGGGCTGACCCACCGGCTTCTCTTCAGATCGAATGCAGATGCGCCAGAAGAGCCGCGTTGTTCCATTGCGGCTGGCGGTCCTCGACCAGAATCTTATGTTCGGGCACACCGTCCGCCCCGCCCCGGCGGGTGACGACCTGGACCCAGCGCGGCACCAGTTCGTTGCTGACGTCCTGCAGGATCGTCGTCGCCAGATTTTCATGGGACGGCCAATCGCCGCCTTCCAGGGCCCGCAGATAGGCGGCGAAGGCGGCGGGCGAGACGGTCAACGCGTCAGGCACGTAGCGCAGCGCGACATCGATTGACCCGCCCAGGGCGGCGAGCCGGCCGCTCAGGCTCGACACGAAATCGATGTTGCGGTCCGGGTTGGGGGCCGGGGCCAGAACGGCCCGCCGCTGCCACAGATCCATGTTTCCATTCTCCTATACGACCAGTCCGACGCCGCCCTTGGTCGGGGCAGGGGGGTCGACCGCGATGAAATTGGCAGGTTGTGCCTGAAACCCGACGCCACCCCGGAAACCGGTGATGTCGCCCGACATCTCGTAAAGATGACGGATATCGTTGCGCATGTCCGGCGGCAAATGCGTATCCGAGCGCACCACCATGTCCATCCGCCGATGGGCCGTGTCGACCAGGCCATCCAATTGGATATGGCCCAGTTTCGACAGGGTGACATCGATCACGAAGCGGGTGCCGGGGCCGTGCTCCGCATCGTCTTCGTCCTCGCTCTGGGGGCGGGTGAACAGGCGGATCTGTTCCAGCTGCCCGTTGTTCAGGAAGGGGATCATGAAGATGCGCCAGTCGCCCGTGGTCGGCTCGTCGGCTAGGCGCGACAATTGGCCCATGTCGTCGCGCACGCGGCCCAACAGTCCCGGATTGACCCGTTGCAAAACCCGCACGGTGTTGTCGCCCAGCCAGGCGCGGACATCGCCGCCCCGCACGGCTGACAGAAAGAACAGGATGTTCGCGGTCATGTTGCCGTCCGGGCGCGGCAGGACGGCGTGCAGAAGGTGCTGCGCGGTATTGGGCGCCGCCTGCGCCAGGGTCTCGACGACCTCGCGCATGGCGGGCCACTGGCGGTCGAGGAACAGGGCCTGACGAAAGGTCAGTTTCGCATTGTCGAGAAGCGGCTCCGGCTGGGCCGGGGGCAACGGTGCGCTGGTCACGGTCAGCACCACGCGCGCGCCCTCGGGCGGCGGGTTCGCGCCGGCAAGGGCGATCGGGCCCAGGGGGGTTTCGACAATGGGCTGGCCGCCCGCCTGTGCACCGCTGACGATCCCGGTCAGTGTCTGTCCCAGGGCGGCAAGCGGCGGTGTCGGGCCCTGGGTCTGGGTCAGGGCTGCCGAGCCGCCCGGCGGCGCCGGTTGCAGGGCCGTGATCTGGACCGTGAACTGGGTTCCGGCCGGCAGGGTCTGGGATGGGGCGACCTGCGGGGAGCCTGCGGAAGACGGCCCGATGCCGCCCTGTGCCTGGCCGGAAGGGCCGGCCGCCAGGGGACCGGGAACCGCACCGGGCAGCGATCCGCCGGGGCCGGACGGCTGGCCTAAGGGGGATGGAGTCCCTGTTCCCGCCGCGCCGGGAACAGCCGCCCCACCTTGGCCCGAGAGCGCGCCGGGCGCCGGGACAGCGGGAAAAAGGCCGGGCAACGTCGGCGCCGGAATGCCCGGCGCCGGGCGCAGCAGGGTCGCGGTCAGGCTGTTGCCTTCGGTGAAGGGCGGCAGGTTGAGCACCGCCGTCCCGGCCGTGGCCTGGGCGCCGGTCTGTAGGGATTGGGCCGCGGCGCGCAGTGCGGCGGCCGGATTCTGGCCATTGATCGCGGCGATGATGAATTGAAGCTGCGGGCCGCGCCCGTTCAATTGCAGGGTCACCTTGTCGCCGGGGTTCAGGTTCAACAAGGCCTGCAACTGCAATTGCAGCTTGCCGACCACGCCTTCAAGGGTCGCAAGCCCTTGCGGCGTCACGTTGGCGATCTGCAGGTCGAAGCGCGCCCCCAGGGCGGCATCAAGGATTGCCTGCGGCACGGGCACCTGGGCCTGGGCGGGGGGCAGGGTAATGGCGGTCGGCGGCGGCAGGGGGGCGGTAACGGCGGGCGTCACCGGCGGGGGCGGTGGCGGGGCGGAAATTTCCGACATTGGTGCG
>JGI25320J50211_1000858_pt1 | contig 14019 bp, 7 predicted proteins | sample AutmiccommuBRH21_FD_50211 | JGI IMG/M metagenome (IMG submission 50211)
GGGTGTTCGACACTATTGTCCTACTCCTGTTTCATCAGAATGTGTAACCATCATTTACAGAAAAAAAAAGCCCCATCCCCGAAAGGATGGAGCTTAAAAAAGCACATAGCCTGCTGTCAGATATCCAGGTAGGAATCGGAGAAGAGGTTCTCGCCGGTAATAACCCGAACAGTCTTAACGTAGTCAGCCAGCTCTTTCGACAAAGAAGAGAGCTCAGGTGCNNTTCCGTCCATTGCCTGGNAAACGACTTCGACGATATCCGGACGCTGGCCTTTGGCGACAGCAGTCAGATTGGTGTCGAGCGGATCGGAGATGACCGACTTCATGCCGTTGCGTCCCAGCATGATCATATAGGTGGTATTCAGGATCGGACGCAGATGCACAGGGGGACCGTTCGAGATGTTGGACAGACCACAGGTGGACATTGCCCCGGGAGCGATATCTTCCAGCATCATCTGGAAATTCATCAGAGACACGCACTGGGCCTGTTGAATGTTCACCGGAGTGACGATACCGTCCACCCAGATTTTCTCATTGGGAATACCTGCTTCATTGGCTGCGTANATCAGTTCAACGGCAAGGGCGGCTCNNTCGTTCTCGTCGCGGGGCAGACCATCCGGTCCCCACATCAGAGCAACNATATCAGCCTCATATTTGGCGGCCATCGGCAGCATGACGGTGTAACGCTCGGGACGGGCCATGATTGAGTTGACGATGTGCGGCTTGCTTGCGGGCTTGACAACCTTCAGTCCTTCCTCGATTGCGGCGATGTTCGAGGTGTCGAGAAGCAGCGGCATATTGGGCACAGCCTCCTGAACCACCTGAACGACCCACGGCATCAATTCGTGACCGTCCTTTTTTGCCGGGCCAAGGTTGATGTCGATATAATCCATGCCGAGCTTTTGCTGCTCGAGAGCTTCTTCCTGGATCGGTTTTGGATCGCGCTCTCTATATGCCTTTCCGATCACCTTGGAAATGACATTGAGGCTTTCGCCAAAAAGAATCATGTTTTTCTCCTTTGTCTAGAATAATAGTATCAAAAACTTTATCTATCTCAGCAGCACTGAACTGTTTCAGGAAAGGATGCGCCGGCTGTTTCATCATGAAAAAGCCGGCGTACTCTTTATCTGATATTTACCTGCTCTTTAAGAACCCTGCCAGGTGAGCCGCTTCTCTCGGACCTACGGTAATGGTCCAGCCGGGCAGCTCTTCCTCGACGTCACCGGCGATAGCAGCAGCATAGCCGGGAATGATGAGTTCGGTATGCTTGACCTTATCCATGATNCCGCTCTTTTTGACAAACAGCCCCACATCATCCCCGCCGAACTTGCCGGCAGCCCAGGCGGTGAGGACAGAAAGTCCCTCGGAATCCTTGATCAGCAGCCAGGCTGGAACTTTACTTGCCTCGATTTCGCCGGAGACAATAAAGTAGGTGAGTGCGAAGTTGGTGGTAACCAGTACCGGCGAATTCTCATTCGGGGTACCGATCTCGAAGATCCCCTCGGTTACCGTCATCGGCCGCTGCGGATCGGTGAAGATATTCAGCCGCTCGAGCAACAACGGGAAAATCACCTCGGTGGTGAGATCCGACATCACCACGATGCCGCCGTATTTGGCGACAAACATACTGGCGACAAGACCTTCCATCGCGATATTGGACGCCATCTCGCAGGGGAAGGTTATGGTCGGGAACCCGACCGAACGATTGCCGGCTTTCAGTGCCGCGCGACGGATGGCAACCTGATCTTCCAGGGCCTGCTTGATTTCGCGNGAACCGGGATCAAGNACCAGATCTTTCACACCCATGCCGACCAGCTTGTCGGTGAGAGCGATAAGTCCGTCGACGGAATCGGCCTTGACTGCCANCGGCAGGTTATTGTCNAGNGCAATTTTGCCGAATGCATCGACATTTGCGGCAGTCGCTGCATAGATCAACGGCCTTTTAAATCCGGCTGTTTTCACAGCGCCCTCTATTATTCCGGCATTCTCACTCATCAGGATGAGATTGAATTCGGAAGTTTCGGCGATGAGTTTTGCAAGTGTCGCAAAGGCTACGCCGTCACCGTTGACATCTTTCAAGGCAACGAGTTCGGGACGCAGGTTCAGCCCGACACGCTCATACTGCAGCGCGTTCCAGGATTTGAGTTTGCCCTCGACTACCGCTTCGGCGGTATCCGAAGTAATGATCCCGGCAAAAAGAGTCTGATTGAAAAAGGTCTTCTCATGCCGGTACATAACCGTCTCTCCACCGGTCTTGGCGGCGCGGACGCCTTTGCCTATGGCTACCGGGCGAATCGGCGGAGCTGAAGCCTCGGCCAGCTGGGCTCTGGCATCATCGGATACGTACGGACAGGCATCCAGTTCGGCCTTTCCAGAAGCGAGATTCATAGCAAAAGCAAGGCAAGTCGGAACGCCACACTCCTTGCAGTTGGTTTTTGGCAGGAGTTTGAAGATTTGTATTCCTGTTAACGCCATTTGTGTTGTCTCCTTTTATATATTTCACAGCCGGGTTGGACATGGTTCCATTCAGCAATGAAACCATGTCCCCTGCCTGATAAATTAGCCGATGATCGGAGGCATGCTGAGGGCAGGATGCCCCTTCTCCTGGAGCCATGGCAAAATCTCGTCTTCCGTGATACCGACGGTTTCGTCGGCGATCATATCGGCGAAATTCTGAACGCCCATTTCAGCTCCCCTGGCATTCAATCTGTCACGGATCTCGTCTTTGACGACTTTCGGCATCCAGACCATNCTCAATATGCCGCCATCACCAAGAATGAATTTCTTCTGGGTAATATTGAACTTGGAGTGGCCGACAAAGCCCGGAGACGAAGCACCGCCGCCCATTACACCGGCNAGCGTNGTAAACTTCATACCGGAAGGAGTTTCACCGGTGTAGTCGCGACCGACTGTCATAATACCGTTACAACCCGGCAGCATCGCGGCGATACACTCACAGCAGCCACAGGTGGTCATTGGTGCATAAACCATTGAATAGAAGTTGTAGGTATCGATGGCGCCCTTGGAGGCACCCTTGATGAACTCGTCTACACCTTCGAAACGGCCGAGGACCGGATCAAGTACCTTGCCTTTATTGACCGGCTGATTGGGGCCGGTCGGGTTGATCTCAAAGGAAGCCTTGCAGTCCATCCAGTTATACGCACCGCAGAGACCGGTACGCTCAGGACTCACGGTACATACATGGCTCGGCGCGAAAGACTGGCAGAGACTGCATGAGTAGAAGGTTTCGACATCCTCNTCGGTCATCTTGTCGACGCGCTCGTCNCGGGTTTTATACTCGGCCCGGGCGGTGGCGGTCAATTTGTCGACATCTTCCTTGTTGGTGAAAAGCGTTACCTGAACTTTGTCGACGATCTTCTGGAAATCCTGATGNAATTTGGCATGAAGAACCACGCCGATATCCTTCAGGGTGAAGCCTTTTTCGATAGCTGCCTTGCTGATACGTACCCAGGAGATATCACGCTGTCCGATATGCATGACGCCCTGAACATAGTTGATCAGGTGATGAATCTGACGCTCCATGATCGGCTCGAAGTCGGTCTGGAACTCACGGCCGGCGATCTGCACGAAAATACCGAGCGGCAGGGTATCNCCTTCTTTCATGTCACCGACATCCTTGCCGACGACAACGACTTTACCGTCTTCGATCTCGCTCATCTCNGCCATTTTCACAAGCTCGGTGCACTGGGTCTTGCCACCGCCCATCTGACCGAAAAGATCGCCGCCGCGAACCCGCTCACCCTCAAATGCCGGTCCAAAGGCACAGGGGATGTCGATNTGGGTAACATTGATCTTCANACCGCGAACCTCNACGGATTTCTGACAGATTTCGTTATGGGGCACGTTGGCGACAACGTGCTCATAGGTACAGATACCGGTCGGCAGAATCTCCGGAATATCGGTATCGGCNAGAGTCGGGAAGCCCCAGTTAACACAACCGGCAGCGGCAACGGCCCATTCGGTGCCGACATCGCCNANNGCGTTGACGAAGGCGAAGATACGGTTCTTGTTGTACATCAGCATTCTGCGGTAGTCGCCGGGCTGCACGCCACCGAAGGCCATGGCCGCACGGTTGGCGAAACCAAGGGCGAAGACGGCTGAGGAGATATCCGGTCCGAAGGGGACGATACGGGTATTCCAGCCGATCTGCACTCCGGCCTCAATAAGCTGCTCGATGACGGTCTTGCCGTTGTGGTTGGCGGCGCAGAAGATATAGAGGTTTTTCTTCTGATAATCCTCGACGATCATCTTGGCGATCTCGGCGTTGGGAGCTGCACCGACGATGGCCGCAAAACCGGGAGCCGAACCGTCAACGAATTCGACACCACGCTTTCTGAGAATAATGTCATTGGCGGGACCGACCCAGATTTTACCGGATTCGATATCCGGATCTTCCGTGTCAACGTAGAAATCCGGCTCACGCAGGATGCGCAGAGCCTCTTTCACCTCATAGGCGAAGATACCGGCCATACCGGCATCGAGAAGCGGTCCGAGGTAGGGAAGATGGTTGCTGCCCTTGATATGGGGCGGCAAAAGGCCGCGGGCAAACTGCATCGGCTTCTTCAGATCCTCCAGGGTCTCACACTTCATGCCGGTGAGAGAATAGATGACCGGAAGATAATACGCGGTATTGGGGAAGCCTATTTTAGTACTGGCGTCATAGGTCTGAAGAGCCTTCTCAAGCTCTCCTTCCACCTGGGATACAACCTTATAACCGCCCTGTATAGCTGCAAATGCTACTAATCTTGACATGCTTTACTCCTTTATAAGAGGATTAGTAATATCGTATTTTTTTCCAGTTTGGATTATTCCATTCCAAGGGCTTGTCTGTCAGCCATATCCATAAGGACCCTGTCTCGAGCCTTGTCGATACCGAGTTCCTTACGCTTTTTGTCGATATGGGCAATCATCTTGTGGGCATGCTTGATCGGATCGGGTTCACAATCCCATTTGCCGCCGTACATTTTCTCCATTTCCTTGTACAGATAATCCTTGAATACCGGAGCACCGTCGAGAGGCATATGATAGCCGAAAACGGTGTAGACACCAGAGGCGACAAAATATTGGCCAATGGCGATTGCTTTTTCACTCATCCACTCGGGTGCACTTCCCGCAGCCGGCAGATCGCAAATGTCCTTGCCCAGTCCACCGGCTTTTACAACCTCTGTAGCAGCCAGCAGAATACGGCTGTTATCTACGCATGAACCGAGATGGAGGACAGGCGGGATACCGACAGTCTCACAGACCTCGGCAAGGCCGGGACCGCAATGAACGGCCGCTGATTCGGGAGTGAGCAGACCATGGATACCGCAAGCGATGGCGCTGCAACCGGTAGTCAAGACGATGACATCGTTCTTGATCAGTTCCTTGATGAGAGTGATATGTTCTTCGTTATGCTTGGTACGGGCATTATTACAGCCGACAACACCTGCAATACCACGGATACGTCCATTTATGATATTGTCGTTCAAAGTGAAGTAGTCGCCACGGAAACTGCCGCCCAGGTGATACTTAATGGATTCGACGCCAAAACCGGCAATCTGGGCTGATTTATGACGGGGAATCATGACATCGACGCCACGTTTCTGGAAATTATCAATGCCTATCTTCACAATACGGATGGCATCTTCCATGGCATGATGCTCGTCAAACTCAATATGAACCACGTTATCCTGCTCTATCTTGGCGATCGGATGAGTGGTGATGAGCTTGGTGTGGAAACATTTTGCTACATTGGCCAGATTCTGGAAAATACACTGCACGTCTACGACCATCGCATCACAGGCACCGGTAATGATTGCCAGTTCCTGCTGAAGGAAGGTTCCCGCCGGCGGCACGCCATGGCGCTGGAGAATCTCGTTGGCGGTACAGCAGATTCCGCCGAGCTGGATCCCCTTGGCGCCTTTTGATTTGGCGTAATCGACCATCTCCTGCGATTGAGCAGCGGCAACGATCATTTCTGAAAGGAGCGGCTCATGACCATGAACGATGATATTTACATGGTCTTCCTTCATCACCCCGAGATTGGCTTCCGACTGCAGAGGTGTCGGGCTGCCGAACATAATATCCTGCAGGTCGGTGGCGATCATTGCTCCACCCCAGCCATCGGCGAGAGAAGTGCGAGTACCCTGCTTCATCAGGTTCTTGTAGTCCTGATCAACGCCCATATGGGTCCTGTGCATACACTCGACGATTTCCCGGTCGATATTGCGGGGTAAAACACCTTCTGCCGCCCATTTGTCCTGCAGCGGTTGCGGAGCTCTCTTCAAGTAAGCAAGAGTACCTGAAGGTTTCCCCCACTCCTGTAAGGCTTTTTCGGCAACACCAACAGCTATTTCATTGATGTCCCTGTCTTGTACCACACCATTTTCTTCAATGGTTGTGGCAATACCAAAATAAGGTGCGATTTGAATCAGCTTGGCTGGATCTTTGATTTTATAGTCATTGGTCTGTTTTTTGGCTGCAGAAAGAAAAGTTTCCGCAACGGCTCGACCATGATCGGAGTGGGCAGCGGCACCGGCTGCGATCATCCGCAGGAAGTTTCTTGCACAGATGGTATTCGCGGTCGCACCGCAGAGGCCTTTGCGGGTATCTTCGCCCTGAATTCCATCTTTCGGCAGGGGCAGGCGACAGGGGCCCATTGCACAGTTCTTACAGCAGATGCCCTGAAGACCGATGGCGCAAGGCTTCATCGTTACAGCACGGTCAAATACGGTTTCAATCCCGAGTTTATGGGCCCGGCGGATCATCTCCTGGGTCGACGGCTCAATCGATGCTTCCATCGGATCAGCAAGTTTGGCAACTTTTTCAACTTTGGTGGTTACTTCTGCCATATCGAGGTTCCTCCTCATAGAGTTTTTGAGACTATCAATTATCTCAAGAGCGACACATCGTATATTAATTGATATTTTTTATTTCTTTCGTTCTCCGGTGAAATCTGTCCAGCTGGTCGAGAATCTTTTCCTGCTGGGTCTTCTGAACCGGATCTGCTGTCATGGCCACTTCGCCGGCCGGGCTGGAAGAAGCAGCGTCTGCAGCAGCCTGCCGGGCTTGGGCTCTCAGCCGTTTCAGGGCCTTTTCGTCTTCTTCCCGTTTGGCTGCTTCGTCTTTTATGGCATCTTCTTCAGCTTTTGCTTTGGCTGCCGCATCGGCTTTTGCCTTGGCCTCGGCATCGGCCTTGGCTTTTGCTTCCGCCTCTGTTTTGGCCTTGGCATCGGCCGCTGCTTTGGCCTCGGCATTGGCTTTGGCCTCGGCTGCCGCTTTAGCTTCTGCTGCCGGATCTACAGCGGGTGCCGGCTTGGCTTCGGCCTTCGGCTCTGCTTTTGCTGCGGCTGGTGCTGCCGGTGCTGCCGGTTTGGCTGCCGGTGCTGCGGCGGCAGGGGCGGCGGGTGCCGCTTTCTTGGCCGGAGCTGCCTTTTTCTCTTCTTCGGCGATGGTGAGATCGGGCTGGGGAGCAAGCGCTGCAAAATCGATATTCACCTCTCCCAGAACCTTGGCGATAGGAGCGGCTTTCTGCAATGAACCGCCGTCGGACAGTGCATTGATGAATTCCTTGGTCATCCTTATCGCCTCGGGATGACGCATAATCAGAACGCTGGAACCGCTGAGCAGATAAGAAACGGCGCCGATGGCCTCCATCATGACACCCCGTTTTTCCGGATCGCCGAGAATCGGTGCTTCAGCTGCGGTCAGTTTGGCCTCTTTACATTTCCAGACCTCGTTACCGAGGTTGTTGATCATCGGGAACTGCAGTTTTTCATCACCCTGAACCATTGCCGCCATGGTGAGTCGTTCCATGACCGAGTAGGTATATTCCATACCATAGCCGAGACCGCCGGTAGTAGGATCGACCAATACCCTCTCCATCGGCATGCCGAGGTTTTCCAGGAGGATGTTTATCTGTTTTGCCAGGTTGACATCGATCGGTGAGGAAGAAATAACCGCGTGGCCATATCCCATGGCCGCGGCACCGATGCCTTTGTAGTTTTTCTCTTCGACGGGACCGAGCACCAGGTTGTAGCCCTGGCATTTTTCGGCAACAGCCTTCAGAACGACCTCGTCTTTTACAGGATTGGCACACCCCCACACGATCAGGGGAACTTTTATTGCATCCAGGACCTTTTTAACAGTCTCGGCAGCGGATTCGGGGCTGGCATCCTTGTCATTGGGATCAACGCTTTTGAGCTGGATTACAATTGCGTCGGCGCCGTACACCTCAACACATTTTTTGGCCCAGGCAGCAGGGTCGGAGATGACATCCTTGAAGGGCGCCACGACCGGTTCCGGCCAATCTTCCGGAGCCATGTCCCATATCTCCATAGCAATGATAGGCTTGTTCGGCATGTTACCTTCAAAAGTATAGAAGGGATAACATGTCTGAGCTCCCACGGTCACGGCGGAATCGCCTTTTCCTATGGAAATTGCCTTTATGCCGCCGCTATAGGATTCCTTCTTAAGTTCAAATCCCACTTTTGCCTCCTTACTGGTAGGTAATTATTCTCCGGAAGTTGTCACACGACTGCAGTGGCAGCTTCCCCTTTTCACAAACTAGCCAAACAACAAGAGGTACAAAATGTTTCCAATAAGATGCATAATTTTTTAACGCAATATTTGGCCTCATCACGATGAACCCGACCAAGGTCATGCACAATTCGTTGAACATTACTTCCTCGCTCTTGCCTCCATTCTTGCTTTTAAACGAGGAAATTTTTCGATCTCGGTGTGCGGCAGAAACATTGCTGCAATATAATTGTCCATGTATGAAGGTGTCTCAGACAACTCGAAATTAGTCATCTGCCGAGTCACCGCCACGACATCCTTGCGTATTCTGTTGGTGAGAGAACTCATCCTTGCCCCCATCATCGAACCATTGCCGATAAAGGTGACGCGATCCGGATCTATTTCCGGCAGAAGACCTATGGTCATTGCCTTCTCAAGATCTATATAGCTGCCGAATCCTCCGGCAAGGATAATACGTTCGACCATATCCATGGTCAGGCCAACTTCTGCCAGCAAGGTCATACACCCACTGTAGATGGCTCCTTTTGCCCGAATCAGGTTATCCAGATCGGGTTCGGTCAAAACGATGTCTCGTTCTATCTGGGTTTCGTCCTTCCAGACGATCACATACTCCCAGATGTCGTTAGTCGATCGTATCCGATTCGTCCCGAGGTCACGGTTAAATTTCCCCCGGTTGTTGATTACGCCCATCTCGAACATGACCGCAACCATGGTGATGAGCCCCGACCCACAGATGCCTTTGGGCCGGACATCGCCAATAGTAAAGATCATCGGCTCATAGGTTAAAGGGTCTAAAGAAAAATCTTCGATAGCGCCTTTCGCGGCACGCATGCCGAATTCGATTCCCCCGCCCTCAAATGCCGGTCCGGCGGAACAGGCGGTACAGGCCAGCCAGTCTTTATTGCCGACTACCAGTTCGGCGTTTGTGCCGATATCGAGAAAGAGCGTCAACTCCTCATTCCGGTACATCCCGGATCCCATAACTCCGGCGACAATGTCCCCGCCGACAAAACTCGAGATCTGGGGATAGGTTAACGCTATGGCATGTTCATTGAGATCAATCCCGACACTCCTTGCAGAGAAAGGCGGATAAAGCGTCGCGGCCGGCACATAGGGCGACCTGCGGATATTGCGCGGGTCGATCTGCAGAAAGAGCTGGGTCATGGTGGTATTGCCGGCAAAAGTAATCGTCGAGATATCCTCCCGGTCCACCTTCGATCTTGCTATAATTTTCTTGAGTACGCTGTTGATGGTACCGAGGACAACTTCATGAAGTTTTGTCAGCCCACCCGGTTTCTCCGCATACATGATGCGGGTTATCACGTCTTCACCGTAACTTATCTGACCATTGAAATCACCGGCTTCAGCCAGACACTCGCCGGTGGCGAGGTCGACGAGCTGCGCGTAGATGGTCGTGGTGCCGATATCCAGGGCGATCGCGTGATTGTGGGCGGTTCTGTCTCCGGCCTGTACATTCAAAATGACATTTTTACCGTCGTCTTTCACGCCGCGAATGAGCGTAACGGTAACCTGCCAGTTATTTTCGCGAAGAATACCGGGCAGCTTGCGGATGACCGGCAGCGTGAGTTCAAGCCTGTGTTCGTTGAACTCCAGTTTCAGGTGCTCGACCAGCCTGGTCACGTCAGGCATATTGTTCAGGGCATCGGGCGGGGTCAGGGAGACGAATATTTTCTCTACAGGCGGGATAAAGAGCCCTTCTTCTTTCAGGCTGTCGAAATCCGTATGCTGAATTGTGGCGGTCCGGCGCGGCGTGACCTGGAGATTCATCACGCTTTTATCCATGGCGGATTCCACCGGGATCCGCACAGTGACATCTTGTGCAACTTTGGCAAGACAGGCAAGGCGGTAGCCCTTGTCGTAATCCTCCTGGCTGAGCCTCTCGGACAACCCACCGGAAACGCTTCCTTCCTCTAAGAGAATTCGGCACTTTCCGCAGACACCTTCGCCACCGCATGAAGCATTAATATGCACCCCGGCCTGAAGTGCGGCCCGAATAATACTCTCCCCTTCAGAGACAGCTATGCTTCTCTGGTGGGGAAGAAATGTTACTGTGCATTTACTCATGCGGGTTTCCTTATTTGCCGGGGGAAACAGCTGGAATTAATTATCTTCTTTAATTCAGCGCGCAGCAGAAATCTGAGAAACGGCACACATGGCCATTCGCCGGAACACCACTTGCCTTACAACCCTGCAGCGCAAAAAAGATACACTCCCCAAACTACCCTCGAGCATGCTTTGAAGCACCGCCCAAATATATCATATATTTTTACACTTACAACTTGTAATTGGGTAAATTTCCCTTAAAACTCCATTAATTCTGGAATAAACTTCTGATTATTTTTTCTGTAATTTCGTATCATTGATATTGATAACACGCGCGACCTGTCACATCTCCGCAATTTTATGACGAATGTTTCACTTGACGGAAACGTAAACCTTAAGCCCTGACCATCAACCGATTTTGAGAAACTTGGCGCAGTATTGCTCTTAAGGTTCTCGCAGACGCTTTAGAACCACTTCACTTTTTTTTCTTTATCAAAAAACAAATGACACAGGCCGTACGGAATTTACAGTAGTTCTGAGGATCTGAACATTTGAGACACTCGGGACAGAGGTAATACTGATGTTTCGTGCAGTAGTAGGAACTTTCAATCAGAGGATGATTTTTACATTTGTCCATGCGTCTTTCTCGCAAACAGCCTATACATCACCCCCCCCCCACGCCTGACTCAGCCACCCTTAACTCTGCCGGAAGTTTAATTTCGCCGCTATTATAATAGGTACGTCGAAGAAAGTCAAAATAATAGCTTTTCCCAGATTAAGGTATTCGTAAAATACTCAGTCGTCCGCCACAAGACGACGCACAGAAAACGGATTGCCTGTATGGGCGGAATTGGTATCATATACAATTACCGGATTATTTTCTCATAAATTAATATTTTATCTTTTTTATTCAAATGGTTAATCCAACAACCTGCAACCAGGTTGTTTTATCTTGACAAGCATATTGGTATCTTTTAATATTGGTCATACCAATTGGGGATCGATCGCTTTTGCTTTTACCTGAGACTTTCGGCGTTCTCTCCACAATTTACCCAAGGAATGTCATTCCACAAGGATAGCGGGCCACCTGCCCGCAATAAAAAACGCAATCACTGCCTCTAGTTGACGGAGCACACCATGAAAAAAAGCCAGATCGAGGAATTGCAGAAAATCTTCGGGTCGACCAATGTCCTCACCGAAGTCGAAGACATGATCGCCTACAGCTATGACGCTTCACACGTTGAGATTCAGCCTGAAGCGGTAGTTTTTCCTAGCACTACCGAACAGATAAGCCAACTGATGAAATTCGCTTACCGCGAACATATCCCGGTTACCCCCAGAGGTCAAGGCAGCGGCTTATCAGGTGGTTCGGTTCCCTTGAAAAAAGGTGTTGTCCTTGTCATGGATCGGATGAAGCGGGTTATCGATTTCGATCCGGCAAATCGTCTTATCACCGTCGAGGCAGGGCTCACCACCGCCGACATCGATCCGATCGCCGCGGAAGCAAATCTGTTCTACCCTCCCGATCCCGGCAGCGTTGCCTTTTCCACTATCGGCGGCAATGTTGCTGAAAATGCCGGAGGATTACGGGGTTTGAAGTACGGCGTCACCAAGGACTATGTGAAGATGCTGAGGGTGGTCCTGCCCCAGGGCGATATCGTCGTTCTCGGCAACAAATGCGTCAAACATGTGGCCGGCTTCAACATGGAAGGCATCTTTGTCGGCAGCGAAGGCTTGCTCGGCATTATGACCGAGGTCACCCTGTCGTTATTGCCGATTCCCGAGCACCGTGAATCGGCGCTGGCCATTTTCAACAGCCTTGACGGTGCAGCCCANGCGGTTTCTGCGATCATCGCCGCAGGCGTCACCCCCTCGACCATGGAATTTATGGACAACGCAACGATCAACGCCATCCAGAATTTCAAGGACTGCGGCCTGCCGCGAGACGCCGAAGCGGTACTCCTCATCGAAACCGACGGCGAGAAGAACTCGGCAATATCCGAGATGGCCAAGGTCGAAGNACAGGTACGCAAAAACGACTGCAGGGATTTTGCCCGGGCTCAGTCAACCGAGGAGCGCGATCGGATGTTTGCCGGGCGCCGGGTCGCGCTCAATGCACTGGCCAGCGTCAAACCCAACCTGATCCTCGAAGATGCAACCGTGATGCGGTCGAAGTTGCCGGATATGGTCCGGGGAATCACCGATATTGCCAAAAAGTACAATCTTCAGGTCGGCATTTTCGGCCACGCCGGCGACGGCAACCTGCACCCGACTTTCCTTATCGACATGCGCGACAAGGACGAAATGGCCCGCACCGAAAAAGCGGTTGCCGAGCTGTTTCAGCTGGCAATTGATCTCGACGGGACCATCTCCGGAGAGCATGGTATCGGTCTTGAAAAAAAGCCGTTTCTGAAGAATCAACTCGGCGGCGAAGGCATCGCACTGCTCCAGAACATCAAGAAAACCTTCGACCCTCTCAACCTCCTCAATCCCGGCAAGATGTTCGACATGCCCGAGAGCCAGAAAGCTTAANCGAGGTATTGACTGATGAATGCTCCTCTTTCCACCCAAAAACAGGCCGAAGAACATCTCCTGCAGGCCGCCAGGGAATTCCAGAAATGCATGCAGTGCGGCAAATGCCGAAGCGTCTGCCCGGTTTTCAAAGAAATGGGCAACGAGCTGTATGTTGCCCGCGGCAAAAATAAGCTCGCCGAAAAGCTGGTTTCCGGCGACCTGCAGATCACCCAGCGGGTCAAAGACGCCATCAACGAGTGTCTGAACTGCAAGACATGTTCGGCCAACTGCCCGGCCGGGGTCAGCCCCGAGCATGTCGTGCTGAGACTTCGCTGGTATATCACCACTCAGGAAGGCCTGGGCTTCTTCAAGGCCCTTATTTTCCGCCAGTTGGTCTGGCGCAAATGGCCGATTACGCTGGCCGCCATGGTTATCGGNATTGCCCAGCGTGCACTCTTCGGTATCGGGCCGAAGAACCCGGTGCGCCACCTTTTTCCGCTCTTCGGCTTTTCGAAAAGAAGATTCTTCCCCGAGATGGCGCTGCGCAGCGCGCAGAGTCAATACCCTGAAGTGATTCCGCCGAAAAAGGGGCCGGCCAGGATGCGCGTCGGCTACTTCACCGGCTGCGCCGGAAATCTTATCTATACCAATGTGGTCAAATCGGTGGTGGATATCCTCACCGGTTACGGGTATGAGGTGGTCATTCCGAAAAAACAGAAGTGCAACGGCNCCCCGGTTCTCGCCAACGGCGATTACGACGGAGCGAAGATGCTCATGGAGCATAACTTCGAGCTCTTCCAGCACTACGATCTCGATGCAATCGTCGTCGCCTGTTCATCCTGCGGCATGGCCCTGAAAAAAGAGATAAAGCTTTTTATCGACGACAGCCGGGAACTCCGC
>JGI25320J50211_1000876_pt1 | contig 13740 bp, 7 predicted proteins | sample AutmiccommuBRH21_FD_50211 | JGI IMG/M metagenome (IMG submission 50211)
TATATCGCCAACGCCGTGAAGGTGCCGCTGATCGCCGACGCCGACAACGGCTACGGCAACGCCATCAACGTGATCCGCTGCGTGCGCGAATACATCCAGACGGGGGCGGCTGCGATCCATATCGAGGACCAGATCATTCCCAAGCGCTGCGGCCACGTCGCCGGGCGTCAGGTCATCCCCATGGCGGAGGCCGTCGGCAAGTACCGCGCCGCCAAGGACGTGCGCGACGAGTTGGACCCCGACTTCGTCATCATCGCGCGCACGGACGCGCGGGGTGCGGTCGGCGGGTCGCTCGACATCGCCATCGAACGCGCCAACGCGTATCTGGAGGCGGGTGCGGACGTCGCCTTCGTCGAAGGCCCGACCACGCGGGACGAGGTCGCGCGCATCTGCAAGGAGGTCGACGGTCCGATCCTCTATAACCAGACCGGCGTGTCGCCGCGATTTACCTCCGAGGAAATGACCGACCTGGGCATCGCCCTGACCATCCTGCCGGGCGCCTGCCACCGGGCGACCCTGAAGGCGATCTACAACTTCGGCACGGATCTGATGGAACGCGGCCCCATGGTCGAGGCCGAACTGTTCGACAGCCTGAAGGGCCATCCGGTCGGCGATTTNCACACCTTCGCCGGGTTCGACCAGATCAAGAAATGGGAAGAGGCCTATTTCGATCCGGCCGAGATGGAAAAGTACAAGGACACGGTCGGCTTNCAGCCGGACAGCAAAACCTAAGCGCCGGGAATCCGGCGTGNAAGTTGTTTTGCGCGATCAATCGACGCGCGACGATTAATTTTCCGGTGGGGTGCCGCGCACCTTGGCGAGGGCCGCGTCGATGGTCGCCTCGAAGGCGATCAGNGGCGGCGTGATCTTGTGGTTGGCCAGGTCGCGGCGCACGCTGTCGGAAACGCCGGTCAGGATCACGGCGACGCCCTGGCGCTGGGCCTTGCGGGCCAGGCCGTCGATGGTGTTGGCCGCCGTCGAATCGAGGAACGGCACGGCGGCGAGGTCGATGATCAGGGCCTTGTGGGTGTCGGAAATGCGTTCCAGCACGGCGCCGATGGAGGCCGCGGCCCCGAAGAAGAANGCGCCGACGATGCGGTAGACGACGACGTCCGGGTCGGACGCGTCGTCCTCGTCATAGGGCTTGCGCCCGCCNTTNGCATCATCCGCCTTGTCCTCGGCGACGAAGGGCCGGTGGCTTTCAACCGCCGTGGTCTTCGACATGCGGTGGATGAACAGCACCGAGCCGAGCGCGAAGCCGACCACGATCGCCTCCGTCAGGTCGCGGAAGATGGTCAGCCCGAGCGTCGCGAGCAGCACCAGGGCGTCGCCCGGCGAGGCGCGAAGCAGGGTCGCGAAGGCGTGCTTTTCGATCATCTTCCAGGCGACCACGGCAAGCACCCCGGCCAGACTGGCGAGCGGGATATAGGCGGCGAGGGGCGCCGCGATCAGGATGAAGCCCAGCAGGAACAGGGAATGCATCATCCCGGCGACGGGGCCGTGCGCGCCTGCGCGCACGTTGGTCGCCGTGCGCGCGATGGTGCCGGTCACGCAGATGCCGCCGAATAGGCCGGACGCCACGTTGGCGATGCCCTGGGCGACCAGTTCGCAGTTGGAACGGTGACGCCGCCCGGTCATGCCGTCGGCGACCACGGCCGACAGCAGGGATTCGATGGCGCCCAGAAGCGCGAAGGCGACCGCGTTGGGCAGCACGGCCCGGACCTTGGCCCAGGACACGTCGGGGATTGCCGGCAGCGGCAGGCTTTGGGGAATGCCGCCGAACCGGGTGCCGATGGTCTCGACCGGCAGATTGAACGCGGCGGTCGCCAGGGCCGCGCCCGTGACCGCGATCAGCATGCCGGGCCAGCGCGGCAAAAACCGCGACACCCCGGTGATGACCAGAACCGTGCCGGCGGACAGCGCCAGCGCCGCGCCGTTGACGGACGGCAGCCCGCGCCACAGCACCGGCAGCTTGTCCAGCAGCGGACCCGGTTCGGGCGCGGCGAGCGACAGGCCCAGCAGGTCGCGGACCTGGCTGGCGAAGATGATGACGGCGATCCCCGCCGTGAAGCCGACGGTCACCGGATAGGGAATGAACTTGATATAGGTGCCGAGGCGCAGGGCCCCCACGCCGGCCAGGATCACGCCCGCCAGCACGGTCGCCAGGATCAGGCCGTCCATGCCGTGGGCGAGGACCGTGCCTGCGACCAGCACGATGAAGGCCCCGGCCGGGCCGCCGATCTGGAACCGGCTGCCGCCCAGCAGGGAAACGAAAAACCCGCCGATGATGGCGGTGTACAGCCCCTGCGCCGGGGTCGCGCCCGAGGCGATGGCGATGGCCATGGACAAGGGCAGGGCGACGATGGCGACGGTCAGGCCCGCGACCGCGTCGGCCCGCAGGTTGGCCAGGCTGTAGCCCTCGCGCAGCACCGTCACCAGCTTGGGCGTGAACAACTCGGCGGCGGAGGCGGCGAGCCCGGCAGCTTTCAGGGGCATGGACGTACGGCAATCTTCTGTGCAAGGGCGGGAAAGAACAGTTTTTTGCAGTAAAATACCCGGCGGGTCAACGGCGTTCTCGGGCCGGGCATTTTCCGCTTAAATAATTGTGCGCTGCAACATATACTCCGCCCCCTCTTGAACGGCGCGACTTGTTGAACGGCGCGACTTGGCCAAGGAAGGGCAACGCGATGAACATGGACAAAATCCCGGTGGGCGAAAACCCGCCCTACGACGTCAACGTCATCATCGAAATCCCCATGGGGGGCAATCCGGTGAAGTACGAGCTCGACAAGGAATCGGGGGCGATGTACGTCGACCGCTTTCTGCACACGGCCATGTACTATCCGTCCAACTACGGCTTCATCCCCCATACCCTGTCCGACGACGGCGACCCCACCGACGCCATGGTGCTGGGCCAGGTGCCGGTGCAGCCGGGGGTCATCATCCGCTCGCGCCCNATCGGCGTGCTGATGATGGAGGACGAAGGCGGGCTNGACGAAAANATNCTCTGCGTCCCCGTCGACGACCTGCATCCCTATTACGGCAACGTCGGCAGCTACCGCGACCTGCGCCCGGTGATGCTCGACCAGATCGCCCATTTCTTCGAACACTACAAGGANCTGGAACGNGGCAAATGGGCCAAGATCAAGGGCTGGGGCGAGGCCGAACAGGCCATGGACCTGATCCGCGAAGCCATGGAACGGGCCAAGGCCAAGGGCAAGGCCTGAGCGCCCGCTGGGCCCGACGGCCCGGCCCTGTTAGGCTGAGGCCATGACCTCTTCAGACCGCATGACCGTTGTCGAGGCCGACATCACGACCCTCGACGTCGACGCCATCGTCAACGCCGCCAACGAACGTTTGGCCCCGGGCGGCGGCGTGTGCGGCGCCATCCACCGCGCCGCCGGCCCGGCGCTGGCCCGGGATTGCGCGGCCCTCGGCGGCTGTCCCACGGGCCAGGCCCGGATCACCCCGGGACACGGCCTCACGGCCCGCTTCGTGATCCACGCCGTCGGCCCGGTGTGGCACGGCGGCGGCGCCGGCGAGGACGGCCTGCTTGCCGCCGCCTACCGCAATTCCTTGATGCTCGCCCGCGACAACGGGCTGCGCACCATCGCCTTTCCCGCCATTTCGACCGGCATCTTCGGCTTTCCGGCCGTGCGCGCCGCCGCCGTCGCCGTCGCGACCTGCGCCGCGTTCCTCGCCGCCAACGCTCTGCCCGAACGGGTGGTCTTCTGCTGCTTCGGGGCGGACAGCGCGGCGTTGCATACCCAGGCCCTCGCCGACCTCGACCGCGGATAAAAAGAAGGCGGGCCCGGGGGCGCCGCCTTCAAGGAAGAAGCCGCTGATAACGCCCAGCGGCGGGGGGTGTGGTGGCGCGGGCGGATCAGCCGCCGACGGGGCCGCCGTCCTTGCGCGTGATCGCGACGACCGCGGCGCGCGGCGGCAGGCCGTCCTGGAAATCGGGCCAGCGGGTCGAGGGCGCATCGAAAGTCGAGCCTTCCGCCGGATGCTGCACGGCGACGAACAGGGTTGCGCCGTCGGGGGTGAATTCGGGGCCGCACATTTCCGCGCCGCGCGGGCAGGCGAAGAAAAAGCGGGTCAGCGCCCGCCCGGGACCCTCCAGATCGCAGGCGTACATGCCGTCGGGAATGGCGTTCTTTTTCTGCTTCGATCCCTGGTCCGTGGAAATCCACAGGCGGCCGCGGGGATCGAAGGCGCAGTTGTCGGGGGCGGCGAGCCAGGCGCCGAAGCGGCCCGTCGCCGGATGATAGCGCGCCCCATGATCGGGCTGGGCCGGATCGCCCGCCTGCAACAGAATCTCCCAGGTGAAGGACGGAGCACCATGGTCGGGCCGGCCGTCGTCATCCGGCGCGGGGGTGATCTCGAGGACATGGCCGAACGGGTTGGGGCCGCGCGGGTTGGCGGCGTCGGCCTGATCCGGTTTGCGCTTGGTGTTGTTGGTCAGCATGACGTAGACCCGCCCGGTCGCCGGGCTGGGTTCCACATCCTCGGGCCGGTCCAGGGGCGTGGCGCCGAGAAGGTCGGCGGCGCGCCGGGTTTCGATCAAAACGTCGGCCTGGGACCGGAAGCCGTTGGCCGGGGTCAGCGGCCCCTGGCCGAACGTGAGCGCCCGCCACTCGCCCCGCCCGTCGTCCTTGAAGCGGGCGACGTAAAGCGTGCCGTGGTCCAGGATGTCCCGGTTGGCGGCGCGGTCGGCGGTATCGACCTTGGCGTCGGTGACGAAGCGGTAGAGATATTCGAAGGCCTGATCGTCGCCGCAATAGACGGCGCAGCGGCCGTCCCCGGTCAGGGCCAGGCCGGCGCCCTCGTGCTTGAAGCGGCCGAGCGCCGTGCGTTTCGTGGGGACCGCCTTGGGATCGTAGGGATCGATCTCGACCATCCAGCCGAACCGGTTGGGCTCGTTGGGTTCTTTCGCGACATCGAAGCGGTCGACATGGCGGCCCCAGGAATAGCGCGGTTTGCCCGCGATGCCCATGCGCGCGTGGTTGGCGGCCTCCGGCCCCTCGGGCGTGCCGGAAAAATACTGGTGGATGTTTTCTTCCGCCGTCAGCACCGTGCCCCAGGGCGTCTTGCCGCCGGCGCAGTTGTTGAGCGTGCCGACGACCCGCGCCCCCGTGGCGTCGGCCCCGGTGCGCAGGCGGGGATGGCGCGCGGCCGGCCCGGACACGGCCATGAGCGTCGAGCGCAGGCTGATGCGCCGGGCATAGGCGCTGTCCGGCTTGACCCACCACTGGCCGTCGACCTTTTTGACCTCGATCACCGACAGGCCGTGGGCGGCCATCTCGACCGCGGCCTGATCGGCCGAGGCCTTGGCCCGGTCCTTGGGCCCCAGGCCCGGCCACATCAGTTCCGTGTTGGTGTATTCGTGGTTGATGCAGAGCAGCCCGTGGTCGCTGTTCGACGAGCCCGCGGGCAGCGGCAGGAAGGCGATGAAATCGTTGTTGGCGCCGAACTGCGTTTCCTGGGCGTCCGCCGTCAGGTTGCCGGGATCGAAGGCGGGGGCGCCCGGCAGCACCGCGTCGCCCCAGCGGATCAGCACCCGCGCGTCGTGCCCCGGGGCGACCGCGTGGCCGCCGGTAATGACATGGGGCGGCTGTTCGAAGGTGAGGGTCGAGGGGTTGTGCGTCAGGGGCGCGTCGGCATAAGCCGGCCGCCCGATGGGGCCGAGGGCCGGCCCGCCCAGGCCGATGCCGAGCCCCAGGCCGAGCCCGGCCCCCAGTCCCTTGAGCACGGCGCGCCTGGCGACCAGCCCGTCCAGCGGCATCGCCCAGGCCCGGGCAATGGGCCGGTCGTCGTCTTCGGAATCCAAGAAATCGTGTCCGTCCATCTGCCACCCCCGGTATGTCCGACCGCGGCCGGCCCCAAACCGTATCCCATGCCGGGATGCTATGGCCGGCGGGCGACAGGCCGGTGACCGGCCCATGACGCCTCTGTGACTCCTTTGTTGAGGGGGATCAGCCCACGTTGGCCTGATGCGCCGTCAGCACCGCCATGGTCGAGATGTCCGAGGCCGAGGCATCCATCTGCACCACCTGGGCGGGCTTGGCGAAGCCCAGCAGGATCGGCCCCAGCACCGTCGCCCCGCCGACCGCCGACAACAGGCGTGCGGAAATGCGCGACGAATGCAGGCCCGGCATGACCAGCACGTTGGCCGGGCCGGACAGGCGGCAGAACGGATAGTTGGCCATGAGGTCCGGGTTCAGCGCCACGCCGGCGCTCATTTCCCCGTCGTATTCGAAGGCCACGTCGCGGCGGTCGAGCACGCCGACGGCGTCGCGCATGGTCTCGGCATGGGGCAGGTCCGGGTTGCCGAAATTGGCGAAGGAGATCATGGCGACGCGGGGCTCGTGCCCCATCGCCCGGGCGACCATGGCCCCGCCCTCGGCGAAGTCGGCGAGCAGGTCCGGCGAGGGTGCCACGTTGACCGCCGTGTCGGTGATGAACAGCGCCCGCCCGTCCTTGGTCAGCACGATGGAGACCCCGAACACGGGCTTGCCGCCGCCGACTTCCAGCACCCGCGAGATGTCCTTCAGCGACACCATGTAATGGCGCGTCAGGCCGGTGACCATGCCGTCGGCGTCGCCGGCCTCGACCATGCAGGCGGCGAACACGTTGCGGTTGTTGTTGACCCGGCGCTGGGCGTCGCGGCGCAGGGCGCCTTTGCGTTGTTCCTTGCGGTACAAGGTGTCCGTATAGGCTTCGTTCTTGGCCGACAACTTCGCGTTGGCGATCTCGATGCCGTCCGGCGCCGGCAGGCCCAGGTCGGCGATCTTGGCCTTGATGGCGTCTTCGCGGCCGACCAGGATCGGCGTGCCGTAGCCCTGGTTCATGAACGAATAGGCGGCGCGGATGACCTTTTCCTCCTCGCCCTCGGCGAACACGATGCGCTTCGGGCTGGCCTTGACCTGGTCGAAGATGGCCTGCAACGATCCCGCCGTGGGGTCGAGCCGCGCGGCCAGTTCGCCCGCATAGGCGTCCATGTCGGCGATCGGCTTGCGCGCGACGCCACTGTCCATGGCCGCCTGGGCCACGGCCTTGGGTATGGCCCAGATCAGGCGCGGGTCGAACGGCGTCGGGATCAGGTAGTCGCGGCCGTAGGACAGGCGCGAGCCCGAATAGGCGGCATCGACCTCGTCCGGCACGTCCTGGCGCGCCAGATCGGCGAGCGCCTTGGCGGCGGCGATCTTCATGTCCTCGTTGATGGTGCTGGCGCGCACGTCGAGCGCACCCCGGAAGATATAGGGGAAGCCGAGCACGTTGTTGATCTGGTTCGGGTAGTCGGACCGGCCGGTGGCGATGATCGCGTCGTCGCGCACTTCCCGCACCTCCTCGGGCCAGATTTCCGGNACCGGGTTGGCCATGGCGAAGATCAGGGGATTGGCCGCCATCTCGGCGATCATTTCCTTCTTCACCGTGTCGGGGCCGGACAGGCCGAGGAACACGTCGGCCCCCTTCAGGGCGTCGGCCAGGGTGCGGGCGTCGGTCTTCACCGCGTGCTTGGACTTCCACTGGTTCATGCCTTCGGTGCGGCCCTCAAAGATCACGCCCTTGGAATCGCAGAGCGTCACCTGGCTCGCCGGCAGGCCCATGCTTTGGAACAGTTCGACGCAGGCGATGGAGGCGGCCCCCGCCCCGTTGATCACCATGTGCACGTCCTTGATGTCGCGCCCGGTCAGGTGCAGGCCGTTGATCAGCCCCGCCGCCGTGATGATCGCCGTGCCGTGCTGGTCGTCGTGGAACACGGGAATGTCCAACAGTTCCTTCAGGCGCTCCTCGATGATGAAGCATTCGGGGGCCTTGATGTCCTCCAGGTTGATGCCGCCGAAGGCCTTGCCCAGATAGCGCACGCAGTTGACGAANTCGTCCACGTCCTCGGTGTTGAGTTCCAGATCGATGCCGTCGATGTCGGCGAAGCGCTTGAACAGGACCGACTTGCCCTCCATCACCGGTGTCGCCGCCGCGGCGCCGATGTTGCCGAGCCCCAGCACCGCCGTGCCGTTGGANATGACGGCCACCTTGTTGCCGCGCGCCGTGTACTCGTAGCCCTTGGCCTCGTCCTTCTGGATTTCCAGGCAGGGGGCGGCGACGCCCGGCGAATAGGCCAGGGTCAGGTCGCGCTGGGTGGTCAGCGGCTTGGTCGCCGACACCTCCATCTTGCCCGGGCGGCCCCTGGCGTGCATGCGGAGCGCGTCCTGGTACATCATGTCGTCGGCTTGTTTCTTCATGGTGATCTTGTCTCTTCCCAATTGGTCGTGCCGCCGCGTTCATCCGGCGTGCGTCGGGCCCTGACGCCGACCCGCAGGGGCGGCGGCCAAGGGCCGGTTCGGTTTCTTTTGGACGGTGGCGGGGCCGTATGGTCCGCCGCGGTTCCCAGAGTGCTCCCAGTACGTGTTGTCTTCGTGTCGTTTTTGCGTAACTAAATTACATATGCAAGACGAAATTTGAAAGTATCGTATTTATCCGGCCCTGCAAAGCCGTGATTTCTTGGCCCGAGTAGAGGCAGATTTCCACGCTCAATTTTCTTTACGTTGAGAGACTGTTCGTTCCAAAAGTGTTTTATATTAGGTCGTTAAAGGCAGTGAGGTGGATCGACTTTTTACCGGATTAAATATACTCTATGCCTCTTACTAATAAGATTCGAAAGTCCATCATATGCCCAATAAATATAATCCATTTAGGCCGGATAAAGTTGTGCCGCCTGGCATGTTCTGTGGGCGCATTCCTGAGATTGAAGCTATTGATCATTGCTTAAAGCAAACCAAAGCAGGAAACCCCCAACACTTTTTGATTGAAGGAGAGCGAGGTATTGGAAAATCCTCCCTTTTATTCCTTCAGTCCCTAGTTGCAAGCGGACGTCTAAATACTATGGATGATCAAAAGGTGAAATTTTTAATTTTGAATGTTATACTTGAACAAGGTGATAATTATTTTGTTATAGTGAAAAAAATTTCAACTGAGCTTCACAGGCAAATAAGAAAAAGGGATAGACTTAAAGATATAGGGCTTAAGGCGTGGGACTTGATCTCGCGCATTGAGGCTGGGGGTATAAAGATACGCGACCCAAAGTCTAATGTAGACCAGCACGAACTTCTGTCAAATCTACAAGACGATTTTGAGATTATTATCAATAATCTAGAAGATGATGATGGTGTCTTGTTGTTATTCGATGAGGCAGATCAGCCGGGTTCAGAAGGGCATCTTGGTCGTCTTTGCAAGCTCTTGACGGAGCACTTAACGCGAGTGGGGTGCGAAAAGCTTTGTATCGGGCTAGCGGGCTTGCCAGGGCTTATCTCAACATTGCGTGATAGCCATGAATCATCTCCCCGGCTCTTTATGACCATGGACCTGCGTCCTCTTGAAGGGGCTGAGTGCGAACAGGTAATTGATATGGGAATGAGGGAAGCTGAAAATAATAATGTAAAAGTTTCAATAACTGATGATGCAAAAAAATTAATAGCAAAATATAGTGAAGGATACCCACATTTTCTTCAAGAGTTTTCATATTACTCTTATGAATCTGATAATAATAATATTATAGATAGAGATGATATTCTTAGTAGCTTATTCGGTGAAAACGGTGTTTTTGATCAACTGGGTAGAAAATATTTTACCCAATATTACAATGCACCATATTCTGACAATTACAGAAAAGTCTTAGATACCATGTCTGAGCACTCGGATGAATGGGTCGATCGACGAACTATTATCGATGAAAGTCATTTGAAAGAAGGAATTGTTGATAATGCATTGAGGGCATTAAAGGGTAGAAATATTATTATCCAAAATGAGCAAAGGCGTGGTGAATATAGACTGCCAACGCGTTCATTCGCAGTTTGGATCAAGGCTCGTGAAATGGCTGAAAAAAACCTTCTTGAAGGTGGCGATAACTTGAACCTCTTTAAAGATTAAGCAGGAGCTAAAGGTCGCTAAAGGTCGCTAAAGGTCGCTAAAGGTCGCTAAAGGTCGCTAAAGGTCGCTAAAGGTCGACGTAGTGGATTTCCACAAGCCGCATCTCTGCCCCCCTTGCCCCCGCCGGTGCCAAATGTGGTAGGCTCACCCCATCCTGGGCGCCGTAGTGAACATATTAAATCAGGCGAGTTATGCCTCCCGACGACATCGCGCCTCTATCCGACGACGACGATCTGACGTCCGCCGAAAGCGACACCGGCGGCGATGGCGCGCCCGCGTCCGGCGATGCCGCCGTGACGCCCATGATGGCCCAGTTCCTGGAGATCAAGGCGGCCCATCCGGGGGCGTTGCTGTTCTACCGCATGGGCGATTTCTACGAGATGTTCTTCGACGACGCCGTCAAGGCGTCGCAGACCCTGGACATTGCGCTCACCAAACGGGGCAAGCATCTGGGCGACGACATCCCCATGTGCGGCGTGCCCGTGCATTCCCATGAAAGCTATCTGACGCGGCTGATCCGGGCCGGCCACAAGGTCGCCATCTGCGAGCAGGTGGAGGACCCGGCCGAAGCCAAGAAGCGGGGATCGAAATCCGTCGTCAAGCGCGCGGTGCAGCGCATCGTCACCCCCGGCACGATCACCGAGGACACGCTCTTGGACGCGCGGTCGCACAACTATCTCTGCGCCGTGGCCGCCGCGCAATCGGACCTGGGATTGGCCTGGATCGACATGTCGACGGGCGATTTCCTGACCCAGCCCGTGTCCGCCGCCGGCTTGAGCGCGGCGCTGGCGCGCATCGACGCGGGGGAACTGTTGTGTCCCGACCGGCTGTTGGAAACGCCCGACCTGTACGAGACCTTCGCCGATTGGAAGGACCGCCTGACGCCCCTGCCCTCGGCGCGGTTCGACAGCGCCAACGGCGACAAGCGCCTGAAGGACCTGTTCCATGTCGGCACCCTGGCGGGCTTCGGCAATTTCTCCCGGGCCGAACTGGCCGCCGCGGGTGCTCTCGTCGACTATGTCGAGCTGACCCAGAAGGGCAAGGTGCCGCGCCTGGCGCCGCCGCGTGTGCTTTCCGCCGGTGCGGTCATGGGCATCGACGCGGCGACCCGGCGAAATCTGGAGTTGACCCGCACGATGACCGGCGAACGCCGGGGGTCGCTGCTCGACGTCATCGACCGCACCCTGACCGGGGCCGGGGCGCGGCTGCTGGCGGCCCGCCTGTCGGCGCCGCTGACCGATCCGGCCGCCATCGCCGAACGCCTGGACGCCGTCGAATTCTTTCATGACGACGCGCGGCTGAGCGACGACCTGCGCGCCGCCCTGGCCCAAGTGCCCGACGTCGCCCGCGCGCTGTCGCGCATCTCCCTCGGCCGGGGCGGGCCCCGCGATCTGGCCGCCGTGCGGGACGGGCTGATCCAGGCGGCGGCGCTGCGGGGCCTGCTGCAGGGTGCCCGCGGTCTCGTGCCCAAGGCCGTGGCCGAGGCCATGACGGATCTCGGCGAACACGGGCAACTGACCGACCGCCTGGGCCGGGCCCTGGCCGACGACCTGCCGCTCTTGGCCCGCGACGGCGGCTTCATCCGCCAGGGCTATGCCCCGGCGCTGGACGAGCATCGCCAGCTGCGCGACGACAGCCGCAAACTGATCGCGGGACTACAGGCCCGCTATGCCGAGGAAACGGGCATCGCGGCGCTCAAGATCAAGCACAACAACGTGCTGGGTTATTTCATCGAGGTCGCGGCCAAGCAGGCCGACCGCATCAAGACCGGGTCCGAAGACAGCCCCTTCATCCACCGCCAATCCATGGCCAACGCCATGCGCTTTTCCACGGTCGAACTGGCCGATCTGGAATCCCGCATCGCCAAGGCCGCCGACCGGGCGCTGGCGCTGGAACTGGAACTGTTCACCGACCTGGTCAACGAAATCACGGGCCGGGCCCGGGAGATCGCGCTGGCCGCCGATGCCCTGGCGCGGCTCGACGCCGCCTCGGCCTTGGGCGCCCTGGCCCTGGAACGGCGCTACGTGCGGCCCGTGGTCGATGCGTCCCAGGTGTTCCGCATCGAGGGCGGCCGCCATCCGGTGGTCGAAGCGGCGCTCAGCCGTCAGGGCGACGGTGCTTTCGTCGCCAACGATTGCGACCTGACCCCGGCGGACGAAGCGGGCGCGGGAGAGGGCGGCCCCGGCGGGCGGCTGTGGGTTTTGACCGGCCCCAACATGGCCGGGAAATCGACGTTTTTGCGCCAGAACGCGTTGATCGCGGTGCTGGCCCAGATGGGCGCCTTCGTGCCCGCCGCCGCGGCGCATATCGGCGCGGTCGACCAATTGTTCTCCCGCGTCGGTGCTGCCGACGATCTGGCGCGCGGGCGCTCCACCTTCATGGTCGAGATGGTGGAAACCGCCGCCATCCTCAACCAGGCCGGGCCCAAGGCCCTGGTCATCCTGGACGAAATCGGGCGCGGCACCGCGACCTACGACGGCCTGTCCATCGCCTGGGCCGTGGTCGAACATCTGCATGACGTCAACGCCTGCCGGGGTCTGTTCGCGACCCATTACCACGAACTGACGCAGCTGTCCGGCCGCCTCGCCGAACTGGCCCCCCACTCCATGCGTGTGAAGGAATGGCAGGGCGACGTGGTGTTCCTGCACGAGGTCGCCCCCGGCACCGCCGACCGCTCCTACGGCATCCACGTCGGGCAGTTGGCGGGCCTGCCCGCCGCCGTCACGGCGCGCGCCGAACAGGTGCTGGAGAAACTGGAAGCCGGCGACGGCAGCCCGCGCGCGGCGGACCTCGCCGACGACCTGCCGCTGTTTTCCGCGGTGCCGCCGCGCGGGCCGGGCGGCAAGGGCGGGAGCCGCGGCCCGTCGCCCGTGGACGACGCGGTCAGCACCCTGAACCCCGATGAAATGACGCCTAAACAGGCGCTCGACTTCCTATATACTCTGAAAAATCTGGCGCCCGTCAGGGACTGACGGCCGCCCGTTTCCGCCGCGAACACCCCAACGGCGCGGGTGTTTCGCTTGTCCGCGTGCTATATAAGGGCGCCATGAGCCGTACCACCGTCAAAGACCCCCGCGCGATCATCGACCGCAAGGCGCTGACCAAAAAGCTGGACGACCTGGCCGGCTGGTCCGGCTATACGCCGAAAAGCCAGGGCGAGGTTCTGGCCATCTTCAAGGACGCCCATCAGGCGGGCTGGGACGAGGTCAAGCGCCGCTTCGAAGCCGGCAAGCTGACCGGGCCNGAGGCGACCCGCGCCCATGCCCATCTGATGGACCAGCTGATCCGCACGGTCCACGACTTCGCCGACAAATGGGTCTATCCCTCGGCCAATCCGACCACGGGCGAGACGCTGACCATCATCGCCACGGGCGGCTATGGGCGGGGTGAGCTGGCGCCGTTTTCCGACATCGATCTGATGTTCCTGCTGCCCTACAAGATGACGCCGCGCACGGAACAGATCGTCGAATTCACGCTGTACATGCTGTGGGACCTGGGGCTCAAGGTCGGCCATGCGACGCGCTCGGTCGACGAGGCCGTGAAACTCGCCAAGGAAGACCTGACCATCCGCACGTCCTTGTTGGAAGCGCGCTGGCTGTGGGGCGATCAGGCCTTGTTCGACAAGTTCAAGCAGGCCTTCTGGGACGATGTCGCCGACGGTTCGGGCATGGCCTATGTGGAACAGAAGCTGGCCGAACGCGACAACCGCCACGACAAGATGGGCGACACCCGCTACGTGCTTGAGCCCAACATCAAGGAAGGCAAGGGGGGCTTGCGCGACCTGCAGACCCTGATCTGGATCGCCAAGTA
>JGI25320J50211_1000878_pt1 | contig 13696 bp, 10 predicted proteins | sample AutmiccommuBRH21_FD_50211 | JGI IMG/M metagenome (IMG submission 50211)
TGCGCCTGGGCGCTTTCGACGTACTGGTCGGTATTAACCTTTTGCGCGAGGGTTTGGACATTCCCGAATGCGCCCTGGTCTGTATTCTCGATGCCGACAAGCCGGGCTACCTGCGCTCCAAGACCTCGCTGGTGCAGACCATCGGCCGGGCCGCGCGCAACCTGGACGGCCGGGTCATCCTCTATGCCGACAACATGACCGAGGCGCTCGACTACGCGCTCACGGAAACCAACCGGCGGCGGGAAAAGCAACAGGAATACAACCTCGCCCACGGCATCACCCCGGAAAGCGTGAAGAAGGGATTCTCCAAGGCGCTGGAAAGCGTTTACGAAGGCGATTACGTGACCGTCGACACGGGGGCTGCCGGTGCCACGGAACTGGCCGGCCACAATCTGGCCGCCGTCATCAATGACATGAACGACAAGATGCGCAAGGCCGCCGGCAACCTGGAATTCGAGGAAGCGGCGCGGTTGCGCGACGAAATCAGAAGGCTGGAAGCGGTCGATCTCGGATTGGCCGCGCCCGGCACGGCGCCCTCCAAACTGGTCAGCCGCAAGCCGGGCGCGGAAAAGCGTTCTGCCGGCGGCCCGGCCTGGAAACCGAAAGGCAAGGGGGCGCGCAAGGCGGTGTCCCGGGCGCCGAAACGGCGGTCGTGAGCGCCGCCTAAGGGAGCGTCAGAGAAACAGCGGCAGCAGCAGAACCCCGATTACGATGATCGCGGCGCCGATCAGTTCGAGAAGCATGTTCTCGANCACCTCGACCACCGTGCGCTCGTTCTTGGGATGGGCGACNATGAACACGCGGATCAGCAGGTAGACCGTCACGATCAACAGTATGATGGCGCCGGGGCCGCTGACGACGCCTGCCATCACGCGCTCAGCAATACCGGGCTCATGTGCCATAGGATGGTCCAGTGGCCGCCGTTTTCCGTGATGATGGGGTCGCGTTCCAGGCAGACCACGGCGCCGGGGTCGAAGGCGATGACCCCGGCGTTGGCATCGCCCGCGGTGAAGAACGAGGTGATGCGGCTCATGAACGGATCGTGGCCGACGACCATGGTGTCCTCGGTCCATCCGGCNGCTGCCTGGACCAGACTGTCCAGGCGGGACGACGGCTTCAGATCCCTCATTTCCTCGATAATACGCCCAGGNCCGATCACGGCCGACAGGTGCATGGCGGTCTGCTGGGCGCGCAGGATTTCCGAATGAATGACGCGGGTGACCCGCACGCCGGCGCGGCCGAGAAACGAGGCCATGCGCTTCACGTCCTTCTGGCCCTGGTCGCTGAGCGGCCGGTCGGGGTTCTCGTCCTTGGTCAGTGCCAAGCCGTGGCGCACGAGGTAGAGGCGCATGGACGACATTTCCTTCTTTAGTCTGATTTTTGTCTTTTCAGCAGCACTGTTATAACAGGCCGAAGGGCGTCGCCAAATGGTCAGCAGGCGGGTTCGCTAAAACTTATCGCGAATATCGATGACGTTGTTGTCTCGTGGCGAATCGCCTGGTCCGGGCGCCGGTTCGGGGGCGTCTTCGGGCGCCGCGTCATCGGCGGTGAACAGGCGTGCCGAAGGGAAGATCATCCGCACGTTGGTGCCCAGGCCCGGTTGGCTGAAGATTTCCAGGCGCCCGCCGTGAGCGCGCACATAGGCATCGACCAGGGACAGGCCCAGGCCGACGCTGTCGGCGGCGGCGCGGGTCGATACCCCGCCGGCGCGGTAGAACGGTTTGGTGACGAACTCGATCTGGTCGGGGTCGATGCCGATACCGGTATCGACGACCTCGATCACCATGTCACCTTCGTCGTTCAGGCGCGCCTTCAGGGTCACGGCGTCGCCTTGGTCGGAATACTTGATGGCGTTGGACAGCGCGTTGATGACGCATTGCGTGACCAGGCGCGCGCTGCCCATCATCTGCGGTAGNTCCTCGGCCAGTTCCAGGCTGATAAACCTGTTGCGGGTGTCGCGCCAGCCCTCGGCGATGCGCATGCATCGGGTCAGCGCCTGATCAATGTCGAACAGGGCCTCGTTCAGGGTGAACTGGCCGCCGTCGATGCGCGCCACGTCGAGCATTTCATCGATCAGATTGAGAAGGTGCTTGCCGCTTTCGTGGACGCCGTCGGCGTAGCTGCGGTAGCTGGCGGTCAGGGGGCCGAGAATTTCGTTCTTCATGATCTCGGAAAAGCCGAGGATCGCGTTGAGCGGTGTGCGCAGTTCGTGCGACATGCTGGCGAGAACTTCGGACTTGGCGCGGCTTTGTTCGAGCGCATGTTCCTTCTCCAGCCGGTCGGAAATCTCGCGGTTCACGCGCTCCGTCACGTCGCGGAANGTATAGGTGTGGAAGATACGGTCGGTCTGACGCCGTTCGACCCGGTCGCGGTGGGAAACCTTGCGGCGGAACTGGCCGGGCATGAATTCCAAATAGTATTCCGGGTCGTAATGCGGGTTGAAACGGATGACGATGGGCGCACGCGATGCGGATTTTGTGTCGACGTCGTCCTCTGCCGCGCCGGGAAACAGAAATTCCTTGTTCGCCGGCAGAAATTCGTTGAGGGCGCGGCCCGCCAATTCGCCGCCGCCGGTGCGCAGCAGAACACGCGCGGCGTCATTATGGGCGACGATGAGCCCGGTCTGATCCGTGACCACGAGCCCGTCAAAGCTGTTCTCCAACACCTCCTGAATGAAGGCGCGCTGGTGGATCAGGTTCATGCGCTGGCGAAAGATCAGGATGGCGTTGGCCCACAGGTCGCGGTAGGCGGAAAACAACACGAAAGAACCGACCAGGAGAAGCATGGCGGTTGCGGGCACCACGACAGGCAGGATGGTTTGCAGCATAAGCACGAAGACGACATAGCCCGCCGCGAGCACGCCGCCGATCGCCGCGCTGGTCTGCCAGCGGAGAATTTCCAGGCGCGCACCCAGTATCAGCGTGATCATCAGCAGGCCGACGATCACCGCTTCGGGCCGCGCCGCGTGCAGTGCGCGGCCCTGGACGAGGCTTTCGAAGGCCAGGGCCTGAAGNTCGATGCCGTGGAGGCGGCCATAGACCGGCACGGCGTGCTGATCGCCCAATTCCGTCGCGGCGGCNCCGACCAGAATCTTTTTNCCCTTCAACGCATCGTCGGGCACACGGCGTTCAAGGACATCGACCAGGGAATAGCGGGGGACGGTGGTGACATCGAGTGCAAAATCGATGTTAAAGGCCTCTATGTTGAATGCGGCGGGACCGACGAGCAGCGCCGACATGGCGGGTACGGCGCCGCCCCGCCATGGGGCGGTGACGGCCATCTCCCGGATCAGGCCGTCCGTCGCGGGCCGGAAAACGACGTTGCCCAGCTGGACGTGTTTCAGGAACATCGGTAGCGGCAGCGTATCGTGCGTGTTCAGGCCGCTTTTCCGCGCGTTCGGCCGTTGCCGGAAGGCCGGCAGGATGACCTTGCTGCGCGCCCGTTCCAGGGCGTCGGCCAGGGCCTTGTCCTCGGCGGGGGCGGAGCGCGAGGAGAAATCGACGTCGTAGCCTATTTCGCTGACGCCGGCGTCGGTCAGGCGGTCGAGTAGGCGGGCGTGAACCGAACGCGGCCAGGGCCAGACCCCGATCTTCTCCAGCGAATGCGGATCCATTTCCACAAGGACGAGGTGGTTCGTCGCGGGGCGTTTGGACAAGGCGAAGCCGGCATCGACGAACAGCCGGTCGATGGGCCATAGCGCGCCGGTGGCGTGCAGTGTCGCGACGACCAGAAAAATCACGGCATAAGGCAGGTGCCGAAGCACGGTTGCCTTGAATCCCCCTCGCGTCAGGCCCTGGGCGATGGTCTTGCCCCCTTTATCGCCGGTTGAAGTGCGATTTGACCGATCTTGGGCCGGTTATTTATTGCCGTTACCGTTGCCGTTCCCGCCGGCATTTCCTTGGCCATGACCGAACGCGCTGTTGCCGGGAGATCCGCCCACGCCGCCGCCATTTCCTTGGCTATGGCCGAACGCGCTGTTGCCGCCGCCGCCGTTACCGTTGCCGTTGGCCTGGCCGGGCGGTGTAAAGCCGGGCAACTGGCCCAGGGCCAGCCCGTTTCCGGGATTGCCGTTCTCAAATCCGGCATCCAGGCCGGCCGGTTCAGCGGCGCCCTTGCCGTGGCCACGGCCGGGGTTGCCGTCCTTGCGCAGCAGGCCGCCGCTGACCGCACCCAGGGACCGGTTTTGACCGGAAATGTTATGTGCAATCTTCACGCCGCCTTTGTTGGTCTTGTCGGCCTCGGCGGTGTCGCCGTCTGCTTTGGGGGCGCTTGGCCCCGGACCGTTCGACGGCCCGCCTTGGATATCGACGCGGCCGCCGCCGGTCGGGCTGACGGCGGTCTGACCGGGGCGCACGAACACGTTCTGGCCCGACCGAAGGTCGGCGACCTGGACCAGACCGCTGATGACATGCACGACGGCGCCCTGCGGGCCCACGCTGGTGGTGAAGGCGGTTCCCTTGACGACCACCGCGATGTCGGGTGTCAGAACCTCGAAATGCTGTTCCTTGCGTTTTTCCACGTCGAACAGAAGCGTGCCCAGGACATGACGAATGCGCGTCATCAGGCCGCCGGCGGCGTCGCCCGGCACCTCGAGGATGCTGTTCGGCGAGACGACGATGGTATTCTTGCCGCGGCGCAGGACGGCGCGGCCATCCGTGTCGGTGACGATGCGCTGGCCGGGTCCGATCAGGTCGCCCGTGGTCAGGGCCACGGGGCGCAGGCCGCTTGCGGTGATGTGCACATTGCCGCTGCTTTCGGCCAGAAGCCATGTGGCCCCCTCGTCGGCCGCGGCAGGCCGAATCGCGGCGAAAACCGCCATCAGAAGGATCGCGGCGACTCGGAATAGCGGAGCGGAGCGGGACAAGAAATCGATCATGTTTAACGCATCTCTGGGCCGTGCCCCGGAACGCAAGGGGCGACATAGCTATAAAGGTTCAAAAATGAACCGAAAATTGTATTTTTCCACCAAAGAGCATTGATACTATTAGTTTTTATTAATTTCATGTTAACCATCATATTCATGGGATGCAATATGGCCTTTAGTATGCGAGGACGAATTGCCCGATACGTGTAAACGCCCCGCGCGACCGGGTTTCACCATTCGCCGGTGGGGCTCATGACCGGTNTTTCGCGGCGCGCGGGATTTGCGTTTTGCGTGGCCGCCGCGGCGATCGTCAGTCGGCCCGGTCACGGTTTCGCCCAGTNCGCGACCACGGCATCCGACCCGACGCAGATTGAACAACGCATCGATGACCAGCAGCCGCGCCGGCCCCAGGCATTGCAGCCGCATCTCGACGTTCTGCCGCCCTCTCAGATTACGCCGATCGGGGACACGTTCTCGTTCGTTCTCAGCGCCGTCATTATCGATGGCGCGACCGCCTTCACGCGGGCGTCCCTGGCGCCGCTATACGGCAAGTACCTCGCCCGCAGGGTGACGGAGGTCGAGGTTCAGGAGATTGCCCAGTCGATCACCCGGGNGTACCACGACGCCGGCTACGTGTTNTCCCAGGCCGACGTTCCGGCGCAGGACGTTTTGGCCGGCGTGTTGAAGATCCGGGTCACCGAAGGCCATGTCGCGCGCATCGATTACGGTGAAGCAGGTGAAAAAAACGGGATCGTCGCGGCCTATATGGCGCCGGTCCTGGCGGAAAAGCCGGTGCGCCTGGAAACCATCGAACGCGCCATGCTGCTCGTCAACGATCTTCCCGGGATCACTGTCGCCGATGCAAGTGTGGGCGACGGCGCCACGCCGGCGGATAAGGTCCTGAAACTCGTGCTCGAGGAGAGCGCGGTCAACGCCGATCTCTACGTCGACAACCGGGGCACGCCGTCGTCCGGGCGTCTGCAAACCTGGGCCGCGGCCGCGGCCAACGGCCTTCTGTCCACCGGCGACCGGCTCCAGATCGGCCTGTTCACCATCCCCGACACGCCGCGCGANTTGATTTACGGTCAGGTCAAATGGTCGCAGCCCCTGGGCGGCTGGGGCACCGTCGGCGAGGTCACGCTTTCCGGCAGCAAGGTCGATGCCGGGAACAGCCTGGCGGCAAGCGAGACGGAATCCGACAGCCGGCGCATGCAACTGTCCCTGCGCCATCCAATTTTGCGAACCCGCCAGGACAGCCTGTGGGCGAGCGGCGAGTTCGACATCTACAATGTGAACGAAGATACTTTCGGTGCGACCAGTTACGAGGACCGTAACCGCACGGCCCGGCTCGGCCTGGAATATTACCGGTCGAAGCTGCTCAACGGCGATTTCTACGCCAAGGCCGTCTATGCACGCGGCCTGGACATTCTGGGCGCCTCCAACCCCGGCAACGGTCAGTTGTCGCGTTCCGATGGCAAGGCTGCCTTCGACAAGGTGACGCTTGAGGTGCGCCGCCTGCAGAAGCTGTGGGGCGGTTTTGGCCTCTATGCTCAGGCCAAGGGCCAATGGGCCAATCAGCCGCTTCTGACGGGGGCGGAGTTCTCGCTTGGCGGCAGTCAGTANGGCCGCGCCTTCGATTATGGCGAACTGGTCGGCGACCGCGGGGCGGCAGGGGCCGTGGAATTGCGCTATACGGGAAAAAAGCCAGCGGACTGGATCGAAAGCTATGACGTCTACGCGTTCTACGACGGCGGTTTCGTGTGGAACGAAGGCGTCGGCCGTCAGGCTCTGACCTCTGCCGGCCTGGGCCTGCGATCGACCTTCGCCAAGGGCATTTACGCCGACATCCAGGTCGCCAAGCCGCTCAACCACGAGGTCTCGACCGAGGGCGACAAGGATCTGCGCATCCTCTTCGCCGTCGGCGCCGGNATGTAGGNCCGCGGTTCGGCGCAAAAAAAAACGCCGCGGTGAGCGGCGTTTTCTTGAACTCCGTGACGCTACGGTCAGGACGCTGCGGCGATCATCGCCTCGGCGACCTTCACTTCGCCTTCGGCGGCGGATTTCGCCTTGGCGTCACCGGCGTCGGCGAGGGCCTTCTGCGCGTCCTGCAGGCGCTGGCTGGCGGCCGCCTTGTCGATGTCGGCGACGGCCGTCGCTTCTTCGACCAGGACCGTGCAGGTATCCGGATTGACTTCGACGAACCCGCCGGCGACGAAGATGCGGTTGGTCACCTTGCCGCCTTCGTGGATGTCGATGACGCCGGGGCGCACGGTGCCGATCAGCAGCGAGTGGCCGGGCAGGACACCCAGGTCGCCTTCGCCGCCGGGGACGACGACCATGTCCACGGCCTGCGACGCCACCAGCTTTGTCGGCGAAACCAGATCGAATTGGATCGTATCGGCCATTTATCGGATGTCCTTTGTCAGCACCTGGTCCTTAGGCCGCTTCCGCCGCCATGCGTTTGGCCTTCTCGATGGCTTCGTCGATGGTGCCGACCATGTAGAACGCCGCTTCCGGCAGGTGGTCGTATTCACCGCTGACGATGCCCTTGAAACCCTTGATGGTGTCTTCGAGCGGCACCAACACACCCGGCGTGCCGGTGAACACTTCGGCGACGTGGAAGGGCTGGCTGAGGAAGCGCTGGATCTTACGGGCGCGGGAGACGGTCTGCTTATCTTCTTCCGACAGTTCGTCCATGCCCAGGATCGCGATGATGTCCTGCAGGGACTTGTAGGTCTGCAGGGTCTGCTGAACGCTGGTGGCGACGCCGTAGTGCTCTTCACCGATGATGCGCGGGTCGAGGATGCGCGACGTGGAGTCGAGCGGATCGACGGCCGGATAGATGCCCAGTTCCGCGATCTGGCGCGACAGCACGGTCGTCGCGTCCAGGTGCGCGAAGGAGGTTGCGGGCGCCGGGTCGGTCAAATCGTCGGCCGGCACGTAAATGGCCTGCACGGACGTGATCGAGCCCTTCTTGGTCGAGGTGATGCGTTCCTGCAGCGCACCCATGTCGGTGGCCAGCGTCGGCTGATAGCCCACGGCCGAAGGAATGCGGCCCAACAGCGCCGACACTTCCGAGCCGGCCTGGGTGAANCGGAAGATGTTGTCGATGAACAGCAGCACGTCCTGGCCTTCCTCGTCGCGGAAGTATTCCGCCTGGGTCAGGCCGGTCAGCGCCACGCGGGAGCGCGCCCCCGGGGGTTCGTTCATCTGACCGTAGACCAGCGCGGCCTTGGAATTGCCGCCCTCCAGGTCGATAACGCCCGATTCGATCATTTCGTGGTACAGGTCGTTGCCTTCGCGGGTGCGNTCGCCGACACCGGCAAACACGGAATACCCGCCGTGGCCCTTGGCGACGTTGTTGATCAGTTCCATGATCAGCACCGTCTTACCCACGCCGGCGCCGCCGAACAGGCCGATCTTGCCGCCCTTGGCGTAGGGCGCGATCAGGTCGACGACCTTGATGCCCGTGGTNAGAATTTCCGTTTCCGTCGACTGNTCGTGGAATTCCGGGGCCGAACGGTGGATCGGCATCTTCATCTTGGTGACGACGGGGCCGCGTTCGTCCACGGGGTCGCCGATCACGTTCATGATGCGGCCGAGCGTTTCCGGCCCGACGGGAACGGTGATGCTGTCGCCCGTATCCGTGACTTCGGTGCCGCGCTGCAGGCCGTCCGTGGTGTCCATGGCGACGGTGCGCACCGTGTTTTCGCCCAGGTGCTGCGCCACTTCCAGGACCAGAACACGGTCGCCGAGTTTCACATGCAGGGCGTTCAGAATCGCGGGCAGGTCGCCCGAGAACTGTACGTCCACCACGGCGCCCAGAACCTGGGTCACCTTACCAACACTGTTCGTAGCCATAGTCTTCTAGCTCCCGTTAAACGGACGTTCTAAAGCGCTTCCGCGCCAGAGATGATTTCGATGAGTTCTTTGGTGATGACGGCCTGACGCGTCCGGTTATAGGTCAACGTCAGGTTGTTGATCATGTCGCCGGCGTTGCGCGTGGCGCTGTCCATGGCGGTCATGCGCGCCCCGTGTTCCGAGGCCGAGCTTTCGAGGAACGCCTGGAACAGCTGCACCGCCATGTTGCGGGGCAGCAGTTCGGCGAGGATTTCCTGTTCTTCCGGCTCGTACAGATAAACCGGGGAGGGGCCGCTGGTCTTCTCCTCGTCGCCGCCTTCCGGCAGTTGGAAGGGAATGACCTGCTGTTTGGTGATGATCTGGGTCATCGCCGACTGGAAGCGGTTGAAGATCACGGTGCAGACGTCGAATTCGCCCGCTTCGAACATGTCGGTGATCTTCTTGGCCACGGCTTCGGCTTCGTCGTATTTGACGCCGCGCCGGCCGATGCCTTCGAAGGTATCGACGATATCGGCCGCCATGTCGCGTTTCAGCAGGTCGCGGGCCTTCTTGCCGACGCAGATGATTTTCACCGTCTTGCCGTCGGCCTTCAGGCGGCGGGCCGTGTTGCGCGTTTCCCGCACGATGGTGCCGTTGAAGCCGCCGCACAGACCGCGGTCGGCGGTGCAGGCGACGAGAAGATGGACATCCGACGCCCCGGTGCCGGACAGCATCCGGGGAGCCCCCGTGGGATCGCCGATCGAGGCGCCGATGGCGGCCACCATGCCCTCCATGCGCTGGGCATAGGGGCGGGCGGCCTCGGCACCTTCCTGGGCACGGCGCAGCTTCGCCGCCGCCACCATCTTCATGGCCGATGTGATCTTCTGCGTCGATTTGACGCTGTTGATCCGGATTTTCAGATCCTTAAGCGAAGGCATGAAAGCGCTTTCCCCGTTTGTCCGTCAGGTTGGGCTGATGACCGATCCCGACGCTTAGGCTGCGAAGGACTTGGTGAAGTCGTCCAGGAACTTCGACAGCTTCTCGGTGGTGTCGTCGCTGAGCGCCTTTTCCTTGGTGATCGTCGCCAGGAGGTCGGCACCCTTGTCGCGGGCCGCGTCGAGCAGACGGCGTTCGTAGGCCGTGATGTCGCCGACGGCGATCTTGTCCGCATAGCCCTTCACGCCGGCGAAGATCACGACGACCTGTTCGGCGACGGTCAGCGGCGAATACTGCGGCTGCTTCAGAAGCTCGGTCAGGCGCGCACCGCGGGCCAGCAGCTTTTGCGTGGACGGATCCAGGTCCGATGCGAACTGGGCGAAGGCCGCCATTTCGCGGTACTGGGCCAGTTCCAGCTTGATCGAACCGGCGACCTGCTTCATGGCCTTGGTCTGGGCGGCGGAACCGACGCGCGACACCGACAGGCCGACGTTCACGGCCGGGCGGATGCCCTTATAGAACAGTTCCGTTTCCAGGAAGATCTGGCCGTCGGTGATCGAAATCACGTTGGTCGGGATGTAGGCGGACACGTCACCGGCCTGGGTTTCGATGACCGGCAGGGCGGTCAGCGAACCGGCGCCCAGTTCGTCGTTCATCTTGGCCGCACGCTCGAGCAGGCGGGAGTGCAGATAGAAAACGTCGCCCGGATAGGCTTCGCGGCCCGGCGGGCGGCGCAGCAGCAGGGACATCTGGCGGTAAGCGACGGCCTGCTTGGACAGATCGTCATAGAAGATGACGGCATGCATGCCGTTGTCGCGGAAGTACTCGCCCATGGCGCAGCCCGTGTAGGGCGCCAGGAACTGCATCGGCGCCGGCTCGGAAGCCGTGGCGGCGACGACGATGGAATACTTCATGGCGTCGTAGTCTTCGAGGGTCTTGACCAACTGGGCCACGGTGGACCGCTTCTGGCCGATGGCGACATAGACGCAGTACAGCTTTTCCGACTCGTCCTTGGCGTTCTCGTTGACCGACTTCTGGTTCAGGATGGTGTCGATGATGACGGCGGTCTTGCCGGTCTGGCGGTCGCCGATGATCAGTTCGCGCTGGCCGCGGCCGACGGGGATCAGGCTGTCGATGGCCTTGAGGCCGGTCTGCACGGGTTCATGCACCGATTTCCGGGGAATGATGCCGGGTGCCTTGACTTCGACCAGGGAGCGTTCGGTGGTCGCGATCTCGCCCTTGCCGTCGATCGGGTTGCCGAGGCCGTCAACAACACGGCCCAGCAGGGCCTTGCCGACCGGCACGTCGACGATGTCGCCGGTGCGCTTGACGGTGTCGCCTTCCTTGATGTCCCGGTCGTCGCCGAAAATAACGATACCGACGTTGTCGGTTTCCAGGTTCAACGCCATCCCTTTGATGCCGCCCGGGAATTCGACCATTTCGCCGGCCTGGACCTGGTCCAGACCGTAGACGCGGGCAATACCGTCACCGACGGACAGCACCTGGCCGACTTCCGCGACCTCGGCTTCCGAGCCGAAGTCGGCAATCTGTTTCTTGAGAATGGCGGAGATTTCCGCGGCGCGGATTTCCATTGTCGGGATCCCCTCTTATCGCATGCTTAAGCGAAGTTGCTGAAGTTTGGTTTTGATCGAGGAATCGATCATGCGTGAGCCGATTTTGACCACGAGGCCGCCCAGAAGGTCTTCGTCAACCCGGGCGTCCACGGCCACTTTCGTGCCCATGGCCTTTTTCAATCCATCCTCGATCGCTTGACGCTGCTTGTCGCTCAGCGCCTGGGCGGACGTGACCTCGGCGGTCATTTCGCCCCGGTGCTGGGCCAAGATGCCTTGAAACTGCTTGATCATGGCGGTCAGCGCGAACAACCGGCGGTTCTGCGCGACGACGCCGACGAAATGTTTGGTCAGCTCGGAAACCCCGGCCTTGGTCAGGATCGCGTCCATGGCGGCGATCTGGCTGTCGCGGGCGATGACGGGGGAGCGGATCAGGCGCGCCAGGTCGGCGCTTTCATCGATCATGTCGCGGATCGCGGCCATGTCCTGGGCGACCGTGTCCAGCTGCTTGTCGGCCGCGGCCAATTCGTAAAGGGCGGTCGCGTAGCGACCTGCAAGGCCGGAAGCGCCTGCGATATCCGATGACACCTGGGAAACCCCTTGATTAAGTTTTTTTTAAGGACCCTGAGATGCCGGTTTCGGACAGGGATCGCGCCTAAAAAACAGCCGCAATCCCGCCAATTCCGGCGGGCCCCGCCTGGAAAGCGCGGCCAGTCCTACCACAGAGGTTTCGCGCATGCAACCAGAGTCGCCCGGGTTTTTTCACAGACTGTGAAAGACCCCGGATTGGGCCCGTTTCGGGGCAATTTTCAAGCCCGATGAGGCGCCGGATCACGGGGCCGGTTACATGAAGGAATAGGGATCGATATCGATCAGCACGCGAACCTTTTTCGGAATACTGGCGCGCTTGATCCAGGCGCGGACCAGGGGTTGCACCGCGGTGCCGCGCCCGGCCTTCAACAGAAGGCGTCGGCGGTGGCGGCCCCGGATCATGGCGAGCGGTGCCGGTGCGGGGCCCAGGACCTGAATATCGGCGCCCTGGGGAGCGGACCGGCCCAGCGCGCGGGCGCCGGCATCGACCGCTGCCTCGTCCGTGCCCGACACGACCACGCCGACCAGGCGGCCGTAGGGCGGCATGCGGGCCTCTTCGCGGCCCTTCGCCTCGGCGGCCAGGAAGGCCGCGCGGTCGCCTTTCAGGATCGCGTCCATCACCGGGTGCTCGGGCATGAAGGTCTGGATCAGCACCCGGCCCGGGCGGTCCGCCCGCCCGGCCCGNCCGGCGACCTGATAAAGCAGTTGATAGGTGCGTTCCGCCGCCCGCAGGTCGCCGCCGGACAATCCTAAGTCCGCGTCGATCACGCCGACCAGGGTCAGCAGCGGAAAGTGGTAGCCCTTGGCGACGATCTGGGTGCCGATGATGAGATCGACCTCGTGGGCCTCGATGCGGTGAACGAACTCCCGCGCCGTGCGTTGATTGTACAGGTTGTCGGATGTCGCCATGGCGATGCGGGCGTCGGGGTAGAGGGCGCGGACCTCTTCCTCCAGGCGCTCGACCCCCGGCCCGCAGGGCACCAGGCTGTCCTCGGCCCCGCAGCCGGGACAGGTATGGGGCGGCGCCATCTGGTAGCCGCAATGGTGGCATTGCAGGCGCTGCAACAGGCGGTGTTCGACCAGCCAGGCCGTGCATTGCGGGCATTGCAGGCGGTGGCCGCAGGTCCGGCACAGGGTCAGCGGCGCATAGCCCCGGCGGTTGAGGAACAGCAGGGCCTGCTCACCACGCTCCAGAGTCTCGGTCACGGCTTCGCGCAGCGGCGGCGACAGCCATTGGCCGCGCTGCGGCGGGGTCTTGGTCATGTTGACCAGTTCGACATCGGGCAGGTCGGCGCCGCCGTGGCGGGCCGGCAGGTGCAGATGGGCGTAGCGGCCCCGGTCCACGTTGGCCTGTGTTTCCAAAGACGGCGTGGCCGAGACCAGGACCACGGGAATGCGGCCCATCTGGGCGCGCACCACCGCCATGTCGCGGGCGTTGTAGACGACGCCTTCTTCCTGTTTGAAGGAGCCGTCGTGTTCCTCGTCGATGATGATCAGTCCCAAATCCCGGAACGGCAGGAACAGGGCCGAGCGCGCGCCGACCACCACGCCGGCCTGACCCAGCGCCACATGGCGCCAGGTTTCGCGCTTTTGCGCTTGCGTCACCTCGGAATGCCACAGCGCCGGCTCGCTGCCGAATCTGGCCTGAAAGCGTTCCAGCCATTGCGCCGACAGGGCGATTTCCGGCAGCAGCACCAGGACCTGGCGGCCGCGCGCGACCGCTTCCGCCACGGCCTGCAGATAGACCTCGGTCTTGCCCGACCCGGGCACGCCTTCCAGGACCTGGACGGAAAAGCCCTCGGTCACGGCGGCGCTCAGCGCATCGGCCGCGGCCGCCTGTTCCGCCGACAGGTCCGGGCCGGGACGGTCCAGGTCCGGTGCCGGGGGCGGGGGA
>JGI25320J50211_1000888_pt1 | contig 13393 bp, 9 predicted proteins | sample AutmiccommuBRH21_FD_50211 | JGI IMG/M metagenome (IMG submission 50211)
AGGATTGAGCCTTTACCCAGCAGGGTGCCGGGACTGGTCACCGAGTTGCAGCCGGTCTGGCTGCGGTCGCCGAGAATGGCACCGAATTTTCTTCGGCCGGTGTCGATCTTTTCATCCTCGTGGTAGAATGTTACGGTTCCCGGCAGGAACCTGAGGTTGGCAAACTTGGTGCCTGCGCCCAGGTTGACCTCATTGCCGAGGATTGAATCGCCTACATAGGCAAAGTGACCTGCTTTGGCATCGTTGAGAAAAATCGAGTGCTTGATTTCNGTGGTNTGGCCGAGCACNCATCTTTTCCCCGCCAGACAGTAACCACGCAGATAGGAGCCCTGCCTGACTTCGCTCATTTCGCCGATTATCGCCGGCGATTTTATCATCGCTCCGGTTTCGATCAGGACGCCCCGGCCGATGGCGATCTTATCGCCCAAAAGAACGGCGCCGGCCATGATCACCGACGCACCTTCCAGTATTTTNCCGTTGGCTATGACCTGCAGCTTGCCCTTGGTGGTGTCGCCGTAGATTATCCGGGAATTGGTCGAAGAAAGGGCTCTGCCCTCATGAAGGATGACGTGACCGGTGAGCGGGATGCCATCGCCGATGAGTGTGCGGTCGAGTACCGGGTAAGGATAATTATCCATATAATTCTTCAGCTCGTTGAGCGGTTGCCATACCGGTGCGCCGGGTTCGAAGAAATCGCCATTGGGGAAATCTGTCAGGGTAAAAAAAGATTGCACCGTCAACATGTGGTCCTCATAGTAATTGGGAGAGAGCAGACACCCCGCAAAGGGGATAAGTACGGCTGGAACAATAAACACTACGGCACTATGAGAAAAAAGGTTAAAGAGTTCAAGGAAAAAGCAGCAGGGTTAAAGTGGGGCTGAAGAAACCCCGCTTGACTTAAGTTATTCGGATGTTTAGTATTTCCGTGGCTTTTAAGGCTGTGTAACTGTATAGATGAGCTATCTATTTGAATAGAGAGAAATTTACGGTACAATGTACTGAGTTGTTTAAGGAGGCGAGGGTGTTTGCCCAGACCCAGTGTCCAGCGTTCAGCAGGAGGATTTGAGTGGAATTTAATGATTCATTAAGCATAGGCATGGACGATTTTTCCAGTAATGAGGACATGGAAATACCGGAAGTCCTGCCGATGATGGCGGTACGGGATGTGGTAATCTTCAATTATATGATTATCCCGCTGTTTGTCGGTCGTCCCGGTTCGGTTGAAGCCGTCAACGAGGCCCTGGGGGCCAATAAACTGCTGATGCTTGTAACCCAGAGGGATGCCACCAAGGATAATCCGACCGAGGACGAGCTCTATAAGGTTGGTATGGTCTGCATGGTTATGCGGACGTTGAAGCTGCCGGATGGACGGCTCAAAGTTCTGGTCCAGGCTATGTCCAAGGCCAGGATCAAAAGCATCATCAGATCCGAGCCGTCGTTCCAGGTATCGGTCGAGGTGATCGAAGAGCCGGAAGTGAAAGAGATCTCGGTCGAAGTCGAAGCGCTGATGCGGGCGGTCAGGGAGCAGACCGAGAAGATCATGTCTCTGCGCGGCATACTCTCGGCCGATCTCATGATGATTATCAATAACATCGAGGATCCGGGCCGGTTGGCCGATCTGGTCGGCTCGAACCTGCGGCTGAAGATCTCCGAATCCCAGCTGATTCTCGAAGAGACCGATCCGGAAAAACGGCTGAAGCTGGTCAGCGAACTGCTCACCAAAGAACTCGAGGTATCGACCGTTCAGGCGAAAATCCAGAACGATGCCAAAGAGGAGATGAGCAAATCCCAGCGGGAATACTTCCTGCGGGAACAGCTGCATGCGCTGCAGAAGGAACTGGGCGACACCGACGAACGGACCCAGGAGATCGATGAGCTCGAGCGGAAGATCAAAAAAACCAAGATGCCGAAGCCTATCCGCAAAGAGGCTATGAAGCAGCTCAGCCGGATGGAGATGATGCATCCGGATTCGTCCGAGGCGACGATCATTCGTACCTATATAGACTGGATTCTCGATGTACCCTGGATGAAGAGCACCACGGATGTCCTCGATCTTGTCAAGGCGAAAGAAGTCCTCGATGAAGATCATCACGGACTGCAGCGGGTGAAGGAGAGAATCCTCGAATATCTGGCGGTACGCAAGCTCAATCCCTCGACTAAGGGCCCGATCCTTTGTTTTGTCGGTCCTCCCGGTGTCGGCAAGACTTCGCTTGGTCAATCGATTGCCCGCGCCATGGGCCGGAAATTTCACCGGCTTTCTTTGGGCGGAATGCGCGATGAAGCGGAAATCCGCGGCCATCGCCGGACCTATATCGGGGCAATGCCCGGACGGATTGTCCAGGGCCTGAAAACAGTTGCGTCGAACAATCCTGTCTTCATGATGGACGAAATCGACAAGATCGGCTCTGATTACCGCGGCGATCCATCTTCGGCTCTTCTTGAGGTTCTCGATCCGGAGCAGAATTTCGAGTTCTCTGATCATTACATGAATCTGCCGATCGATCTGTCGAAGGTGATGTTCATCACCACCGCCAACATGACCGATACCATCCCGGGTCCGCTTCTTGACCGGATGGAAATGATTCGTCTTTCGGGATACACCCTGGAAGAAAAAGTGGTCATCGCCCGAAAATATCTGTTTCCCCGGCAGTTGAAAGAAACCGGAGTAAAACCGAGCCAGCTCAAAATGGATGACGAGACGCTTAAATATATTGTCACGCATTATACCTATGAAGCAGGGCTCAGAAACCTCGAGCGCGAGATCGGCAAGGTCTGCCGAAAGACCGCGAGAAAAATAGCGGAAGGCGGCAAAGGACCTTATACGGTATCCGACAAAAACATCAACAGGTACCTCGGACCGCCGAAAAACATACCCGAATCGGAGCTTGAACAACTGGTGCAGCCCGGTCTCGTTACCGGTCTTGCCTGGACCGAGGTTGGCGGCGAGATTCTCCAGATCGAGGTCAATCTTATGCCCGGCAAGGGCAAATTGATCCTGACCGGACAGCTGGGCGATGTCATGAAAGAGTCGGCCCAGGCTGCATTGACCTATTGCCGCAGTCGTTCTGTCGAACTGGGCCTTGCCGAAGACTATTTCGAGAAAATCGATCTCCACATCCATGTTCCTGCCGGGGCTATCCCGAAGGACGGACCATCGGCCGGGATCACCATGGCAACGGCCTTNTACTCGGCAATTACCGGCAAAATAGTCCAGCCCAAACTGGCAATGACCGGCGAGGTCACCCTGCGCGGGCGTGTTCTGCCGATCGGTGGCCTGAAGGAAAAGGCTCTGGCGGCGCTTCGTGCTGATATCTACAAGGTTATCATTCCCGATCAGAACAAGAAGGACCTGGAGGAGATTCCAAAGGATATCAGAGATAAAATGGAATTTTTTCCGGTAAAAGACATGGATGATGTGGTGAAAATCGCTTTTCCCGTACATGCGCAGAGAAAAGCCAGAAAGGCCAGCTTGAAACAGAGTCCGAGCAGTGAATAAAAACGAACTGCAGCAGCGCCTCAGGAGCGTTATCACAAAAAAGAGGATTGTCATGGCGGCAATCCTCTTNATCGTTGTACCGATCATTATTATCGGTGAGCTGATTGCCCTNTATGCCTTGTANCCCGGCCCCAAACATGAGGAAGAATCGGTGGTGGTAGATATTCCCAAGGGAAGTTCCACACGGGAAATCGGCAACCGTCTGGCGGCAGCAGGTGTAATCAAAGATGACATAAGATTTCTCCTTCTCGCCAAGATTTCCGGCTATGCCGGCAGGCTTCAGGCCGGGGAATTTCTTTTTGAAACCGGCAAAAGACCTCTGACGGTGTTGAAAACTCTGGCCACGGCCAGATCGATTCAATACTCGATAACCATCCCGGAAGGGCTTCGCGCGTCCGAGATAGCAGCGATTTTCAGCGAGGGCGGCTGGAGCCACCGGAATAGTTTTGCCAATCTGGTTGTCGATAAGCAGTTCATCGCCAAATTGGGGCTCTCCGGGGTTGACAGCCTGGAAGGGTATCTGTACCCCGACACCTATCTGCTGACCAAGGATCTGCGGGGTGCCGACAAACTCATCGGTCTCATGGTCGGCCGTTTCAACAAGGTATGGTCGGAAATAACCGCCGANNTTGAGGAAAAACCGGATCGTGAGAAAACAGTTATTCTTGCTTCAATCGTTGAAAAAGAGACAGGCGCTGCAAGCGAGCGCCCCCTTATTGCCGGGGTGTTTCTCAACAGGCTGCAGCTCGGCATGCGCCTGCAGTCCGACCCGACGGTTGTTTTCGGCCTGTCGAATCATTCCGGCCCGATCACCCGCTTGAATCTGACAACTCCAACCCCCTATAACNCCTATGTTATTCCGGGCCTGCCTGCCGGACCCATCTGTAATCCCGGTAGAGCGTCGATGATGGCGGTACTCAATCCGGCCTCGACAAAGGACCTCTACTTCGTCTCCAAAAACGACGGTAGTCACCATTTCAGCGCCGATCTGAACGAGCATAATAATGCAGTGCAAAAATATCAGCGGAAAAAAAATGGCGGAAACGGTAAATAGTGCAAAGGTTGAGGGGAGCAGTAACAAATTTTGGGGTGGGATAAAGGGAGAGGAAGGTGAAAATTGCCCTGGTGCAGATAAACCCGGTAATCGGCGACTTTGACAGAAACTGTGAAAAGATAAGGCTATGGTCGGAGAAAGCCCGTACGCGCGGCTGCGATCTGGTTATCTTTCCCGAACTGGTTGTATCGGGTTATCCGCCCCAGGATCTTCTTGAGAGAAATTCCTTTCTTGCGGCCCATGATGAAGCGGTCGCGAGCCTTCTCGCCCATCTTCCCGAAATCGATACGATGTTTGGCTGTCTCGAACGGCGTGACGGACGTCGTGGGAAGCCGCTCCATAATTCTTCGGCGGTTGCCCGCCAGGGCAGAGTAATTTTCAGGGCGAGGAAACAGTTGCTCCCGGCCTATGATGTTTTTGATGAAAGCCGCTATTTCGAGCCGGGATCGCCATCTGATTTTTATCAGGTGAAAGGTCTGACGTTCGGCGTCACTGTCTGTGAAGATGTCTGGAGTGAAGAGGTAAACGAATACGACGTCGATCCGGTTGCCGACATCTTCAGCAAGGCAAAAGCTCAGGGAGTGACAATCGACGGCATTATCAATATCTCCGCATCGCCGTTTCAGCGCGACAAGGAAAAGATCAGAAAGGGGATTTTCGAAAAAATCTGTCGCAGCAACAATGTCCCCTTTTTCTACTGCAACCAGGTCGGCGGGCAGGACTCGCTGCTTTTTGACGGACGCAGTCTGGTGATGGATGCAACCGGAACCGTTGTCGCTCAGGCCAAAGGGTTCTGCGAAGACATGATTGTCGTCGACACCGACACCTGGCAGGGGGATATGAATGAGGCGGTCCGGATTTCCGAGCAGGCAGCGGTCTATCAGGGCCTGGTTATGGGGGTNTCGGACTATTGCCNGAAATGCGGTTTTTCCTCGGTGGTCCTCGGGCTTTCCGGAGGAATTGACTCGGCTCTCACGGCGGCTGTCGCCGTCGACGCTCTTGGGCCGGAAAACGTCCTCGGGGTGGCTCTGCCGTCACCCTACAGTTCTGCCGACTCCCTTGAAGATGCCGGAATGCTTGCCGCCAATCTCGGTTGCCGTTTTGAAGTGATTCCCATTGNCGAACTGTTCGACACTTTTCGCAGGAACATGGCGCGACTTTTTGCCGGGCGGGAAGAGGATCTGACCGAGCAGAATCTCCAGGCGCGGATCCGCGGCAATCTGCTGATGGCGCTTTCCAATAAATTCGGCCACCTGTTGCTGACGACCGGCAACAAGAGCGAAATGGCCGTCGGCTATTGCACCCTCTATGGCGATATGAGCGGCGGCCTGGCGGTAATCTCCGATGTGCCCAAACAGCTGGTCTATGAACTTGCCGAATATGTGAACAGAACTCGCGAGATTATTCCGGCCCGGACCATTGCCAAGGCTCCGACTGCCGAGTTGAAACCCGGGCAAAAGGATCAGGACGATCTGCCCCCCTATGAGGTTCTCGATCGGATACTCGAATTGTACCTCGAACAGGGCAAGGGGATAACGGAGATTGTCGAGCTGGGCTTTGCCGAACCGCTGGTCCGCGACATCCTGCGCCGGATTCGTCTGAATGAATACAAGCGGAAACAGGCGCCCATGGGGTTGAAGGTGACAACCAAGGCCTTCGGTTACGGTCGCAGGTATCCCAATGTGCAGAATTTCCAGGGGTGATATTTTTTGTTTTGGCTGAAGATTTTCCGGAAATGTCGATTCTCTTTCAGAGCTCTGCTGAAATATCTGGTNTATCTTGGTCTGGCGGGCGGTGCTTTCTGGCTTGTTTTCAGTGAATACCGAATGGATCGTCCGGAAAAACTCTTTACCACCAGTTCCGGCCGAGTAGACATGTGTCTCAGCTGCCATAAGGACGAAAAGCTCGATCCCGCCCATGATGCCGCAGTTATCGGCTGTTCCCCCTGTCACCTCGGCAATTCCCTCAGCATAAAAAAAGAAGAGGCTCACCTGGGGATGGTGCTGAATCCCGGCGACTTGCGCCATGTCGAGAAAACCTGTTCGGTTGAAGGCTGCCATCCGACCGATGCCCATAAAGTAAAAAACTCGCTTATGGCCACCAACCGGGGAATCATCGGAACTCTGCTCTATTACTGGGGGGAAAGCGAGACGCAGAATTCGGAGCTGACGGTTGAAGAACTGATTGAGACAGGTAAAAATTCGCTGGCCCTCGATTATTTCCGCAAGCTCTGCGGCACCTGTCATCTGTGGAAGCAAAAAAACGACCTTCCCGGCATTCCGCAGTTTTTCAACGAAAAGGGCGGCGGTTGTACGGCATGTCACTATTTTGTGCCGGGTAAGACGGACATGGCCGCAAATCTTACCGCCGACAATGAAACGGCGGTTGTCGAAAAAGAACAAAAAAAGATCCATCCCCTCATTACCAAAGCGGTGGCNAGTGTCAACTGTATCAGGTGTCATAATCGGTCGGGCAGGATCGGTCTCTCGTATCTGGGTATCTTCGAATCCGAAGGGTACGGTACCCCTTATGAAGCGGGGGGGCTCAACCATCGACAGCTGCCGGGTGCAAGGTTTTACCAGGAGGTGCCGGCTGACGTGCACCATCAGAAGGGCATGGAGTGCATTGATTGTCATACCCGCGATGAAATCATGGGTGACGGTACGAGCTACGCCCATTACGAGGAACAGCTGGAAATATCCTGTGAAGTCTGTCACTCTCCGGACCCCGGGGTAACGAGAAAGAACAAACAGTTGACCAATCTTTTCAAGGAAGACGGCAANNTTGTCCTGNTNGGCAAGGTCGACCAGAAGGAACATCCGGTAAAAACCGCCAAACAAGGGGTATGTGATTTTGCCGCCCATAAACGGGTTTCCTGTGAAGCCTGTCATTCAACCTGGGTCGCTCAGTGTTACGGCTGTCATGCCAAGCGTGACGCGTCCGGGAAACATCTCGACAAACTGAGCCTCAAGGAAACGGCGGGCTTATGGGAAGAGGGACGTTCATATATCCGATATGAGCAGCCGATGCTCGCTGTCTGGAAGGATGATATTGTTGTTGTCACTCCCGGATGTCAGGATATAGTTACCGTAGTCGATGAAAAGGGGAACATCNAAAAAAGCTTCGACAGGTTCACCATGGCGGCCATCAATCCCCATACCACCCAGGCGAAAGGGCGGGAATGCGCCGATTGCCACGCCTCCACCAAGACGGCAGGTCTTGGCGAGGGAACCCTTGTCCGGCGTGATGGGGAACTCACTTTTCAGAGTATTGACCAGGGGGTTCATACCAGTGCCGGAACTACGGTACCCTTCGATGCCTACGTCAACCTGGCTGGTGAACCGTTGCAGCAGAGCTCGAGACCGGACCTGCGGCCGTTTAACGGCAAGGAATTGCGGGCGATCCTGCGCGTCGGCCAGTGCGTCCGCTGTCATACGCAATACGACGACAAAGCGTGGCTGGGCTATACTGCGGCAACCGTTTGTACTCGCGAAGGGCAGTCGGTGGAGGAAAAAGAAGATATTTTTGGTAAACAAGGAGGTTTGTCATCGGAAGAGTAACGGGCAAAACAGAGGGTTTGAAAACCAATCAGCTGAAAGTTCTTGAACGCCTTGGCGCAAAAAGGGTCCAGCGGGACAAGATCATCAATCCGGAAATGGCGAGGGTGCTCAGTGAGCTTTCCTTTGAACTGAACAGGCAGATAGGACTGCTGGTGCATCGTTCCGGCCAGGTTGAAAGTGTCATCGTCGGCAACCATTCACAGATCATGATCCCGCCGCTCGGCAGTGTGCGGGCGTCCGGCGGCAGGCTGCGGGGCCTGCGCCTCATTCACACCCATCTCGCTGGTGAGGATATAAGCGACGAAGATCTCATGGATCTCCTCTTCCTGCGACTCGACCTCATCTCGGTGATTAAAGTCGCAGCAGACGGTCTGCCGGAAAAAATGTACTCCGCTCATCTGTTGCCNGGNGGCAAAGACGGTAAGAGCTGGGCTTTTCTGCCTCCCGTTCATCCCGCCAACCAGCAGGATTCGGTCGAGGATCTGATTGCCGCAATAGAAGGCGAACTCAGCGCCGGGCGGAAAACAAGCCTGGTTGACCAGAAAGAGGACCGGGCCATCCTGATAAGCGTCACGACGGAAGCTAAAAAACAGGCGGAAGAGGCACTGGCCGAACTGGCCGAGCTGGCAAAATCCGATAATATAACAGTGCTTGATACGGTCCTGCAGCGCAGGAGCAAGGTCAACCCGCGGCTCATCCTCGGTAAGGGGAGACTGGCCGAAATTATGGTCACGGCCCTGCAGCTTGACGCCAATCTGTTGATTTTCAATCAGGAGCTGAATCCTTCGCAGATCAGATCGATCACCGATTTTACCGACCTGCGGGTTATCGACCGCACCCAGCTTATTCTCGATATCTTTGCCAATCGGGCGATGAGCCGGGAGGGTAAACTGCAGGTCGAGATGGCCCAGTTGAAATATATGCTGCCGCGACTCTCTTCAAGAGACGACGCCCTGTCCAGACTGACGGGTGGGATCGGCGCACGGGGACCTGGGGAAACAAAACTCGAGATTGACCGGCGGCGGATCAACGACCGGTTGACCCGCCTTGCCAAAGAACTCGATCAGGTGAGCAAGGAGAGATATCGCCGGCGGGCCAAGAGGCGGAAGAAGGAACTTCCGGTTCTCTCTTTGGTCGGCTACACCAATGCCGGCAAATCGACCTTGCTGAACACCCTGACCAACAGCGATATCATCGCCGAAGACAAACTGTTCGCCACCCTCGATCCGACCAGCAGGCGGTTGCGTTTTCCCACCGAGATGGAGGNGATCATCACCGACACCGTCGGTTTTATCAGCAAATTGCCGGCCGATCTGCTGCAGGCGTTCATGGCGACCCTGGAAGAACTGAAAGAGGCCGATCTCCTCGTCCATGTCGTTGACGTGGCCAATCCCTGCTATCGTGAAAATATGGCGGTAGTCGAGCAGCTTTTGCAGCAACTGGAATTGGGCGATCTGCCGAGAATGACGCTTTTCAATAAGATCGATCTGGTTGAAGACCGGGTATCGGTGGTGAGGGCTGTCGGCGCCGAAGGGTTTATCATCAGCGCCCTGGAACCGGAAAGCTTGCGTGATTTTCTTATTCAGGCCGAGCGGGTGATCGGCAAGGCGATGGACGACAAATTACATCCGCAGGTAGAACCCTAGATCCTTGTCAAAGGCCCGATCCTCGATGAACTCGCTGCCGATGCGGTTGCCGTTGACGGATCTGATAAAGACAGTTTTGCTCAGAACCGTTTCCTTGCGGTTATCAAGCTTGAAAACCAGCATTCCCTGCTGGCCGATTTTCAGATCGTGAGTGCCGCGGACTTCAAAACACGCACCGCTGAGGGAAAGATTGATGATCTTAGCTGCCCCCCCGCCAAAAGCCGGCTGGATGAGATCGTAGGTGCCTCGAAGATCGGTCGGTTTACGGTAATGTCGACGAAATTCGAGGAACACACGAAAGAAATAGCCACAACTTTTGCATTTAACCTGTAACTTGTGCAGGCGATGGCGAAACTGCCGTACGGAGATATTTTTGGCCGAACTGCAGTTCGGACAAACTATCGTCGTTTCGTTGCCGTCCTTTACAAAAGCTTTCAGGTCAGGTGGTTGATCTGTCATGAGTTATTTTACAATGTGTTCATACTGAATGCAAACGACGTCAGTCCATATTATACGGATCTGCAAATAAAAAACCAGAAAAACGTGATACTTTCTTTATCATTCTCGGGAGTTCGGCTGGAGCTGCTGAACTTACTGTTCTTTATCAAAAGGAAATCGTCATGCAAAACCGCATTTTTTAAATCAATGTAACCGGAGNCGGGTACAAGAGTAGTAAAATAAACTTACTTTTCTCTTACAAAAGACAGGCAAACAGGCGGGAGAAAGAAAAAAAACGACTCAGTCGTAGATAATGGTTGTATAGCGTTCGAGGATTTCTTCGGTTTCCTTATCCAGATCACTTGCCACTTCATGAATCCGGTACTCCTGCCCACAGACGGTGCATCGCATGCGCACCCGGCGACACATGCGATGAACTTCAAGCTTTCCTGAGCATTTCCTGCATTTCATAGTCTACTCTCCGAGCATCTGAGCGCGGGTAAAGAGCGATTCAAGACGGTAACCGGCTTTTGCCAATGTCTCTGTCCCACCCTCCTGCCTTTCGACGATGGTAGCGATAAGGCCGATCTTGAAACCGGCCGCCTCGACTCTTTCAATGACTTTAAGCAACGTGCCTCCGGTTGTGACTACGTCCTCGAGTAAGGCAACGGTGCAGCCTGCAGGCATATTTTTCAGCCCCTCGATATAGTTGCCGGTGCCGTGACCCTTGGCTTCCTTGCGGACAATGAAAGCCGGGATGGGCTGTTCGGCCAGATAGCTGGCAATGGAGACGGCGGTAACAAGCGGATCGGCGCCCAGGGTCATGCCGCCGACGGCATGGATGGGAGTGGGTGATTTTTGCAACAGTTCGAACAATAATTTACCACAAAGATAGGCGCCTTCGGCTGAAAGAGTCGTCTGTTTACCGTCAATGTAGAAGTCCGAGGTCTTACCTGAAGTAAGGGTGAAAGTACCCTTACGGTATGATTTCTCGAGGAGAATTTCTTTGAGTCGTTGTCTGTCGTTCATGGTATGATTGCTCGCTGTCGAAGAAAAGGCTTGGTATGAATGGTTATGACCGAATAGCAGGCGATACTNCCTTTTTTTTTTTCAGGTTGAAAGAAAAAACTGGCAATAGCTCCATCATGAATGTTAGGCTATCTGCTGATTTTTAACTGCGATCCTTTGCACAGGCGGAACAATTATTGCTTTCGAAGTCAGAGAAGAAAGAATGCGGAGACTTTTCAGGTCTTGCGCAAGGGGATGAAGAAGTATTACGAGGTCAATTATTTCAAGGAGTGATGTATGTGTGGTATTGTAGGTTATTGCGGACCGCGTCGGGTTGTTCCGGTTATCCTTGAGGGACTCAGGCGGCTTGAATATCGAGGGTACGATTCGGCAGGNATTGTGTATCTGGAAGGAGAACGGCTGGTCAAGCATAGATCGGAAGGAAAGCTGTCGAGGCTTGAGGCGATTATCGATGAGGCAATTATTGCTCCAGCCCATATCGGTCTCGGTCATACCCGCTGGGCGACTCACGGCGCGCCGACTACGGCCAATGCTCATCCNCACTGCGACTGTTCAGGCAATCTGGTGGTCATTCATAACGGCATCATTGAAAACTACCATTCGCTGCGGGAGGAGCTCAGGGCGAAGGGACACGTATTTTCATCCCAGACCGATACCGAGGTTCTCGCTCATCTGATTGAGGAATATCTGAGCAATGACCTGGTGGCTGCCGTGAAGAAGGCCATCACCCGTCTGGAAGGCTCCTATGCGATCGGTGTGTTATGGGCGGGAATGCCCGATACCCTCATTGCCGTTCGAAACCAGAGCCCGCTGGTGCTTGGCGTCAGCGAAAATGACGGAACTTTTTTAGCCTCGGATATCCCGGCCCTCCTGCCGTATACCAAGCAGGTCGTCTTCATGGACGATATGGAGTTGGCCATCCTCAAGGCCGACGGCTACCAGGTGTTTTCGCTCATTACCGGCGAACCGGTGAAAAAAGAGGTGAAGACCATAAACTGGAATGCGGCTATGGCCGAAAAGTCAGGGTTCAAGCATTTCATGCAAAAGGAGATTTTCGAGCAGCCGCAGGCGATTACCAATACCGTCAGCGGCCGGATCAATCCGGAGACGGGCGAGGTAGTNCTGCCGGAGATACATCTTTCCGCCGGCGATGTCGAAAATATCGACCGGATCTTCCTGGTGGCGTGCGGAACCTCCTGGCATGCCGCCCTGGTGGCCAAATACTGGATAGAAAAGATAGCCAATATTCCGGTCGAGGTGGATATCGCTTCGGAATTCAGATACCGGCATCTGCTCATCAATGAGCGGGTTCTGACCATTGCCATCTCCCAATCGGGGGAAACCGCCGATACTCTGGCCGGAATCCGCATCGCCAAGGAGATGGGTGCAAAGATAATCACGATCTGCAATGTGGTAGGATCGACCATGACCCGGGAGGCGCATGGTACACTCTATACCCACGCCGGACCGGAGATCGGGGTCGCTTCGACCAAGGCGTTTATTTCACAGCTCGCNGCGCTGTTCCTGTTTACCCTCTATCTTGCCCAGAAAAAAGAGACCATAACTCTTCAGAAAGGGATGGAACTCGGCCGTGAACTGATCGGCATTGCCGCCGTGGTGCAACGGGAATTGCCGCGAATCCAGCAGGAGGTGCAGTTACTTGTAGAAAGGTATTATGATTGTCGCGATTTTCTTTTTATCGGCAGGGGGCTGAATTTCCCGATTGCCCTNGAGGGGGCGCTGAAGCTGAAAGAAATCTCCTATATCCATGCCGAGGGATATGCCTCGGGTGAACTGAAGCACGGTCCTATTGCCCTGATCGACAAGGATATGCCGGTACTGGCCCTGGTGCCCCAGGACGAGGTGTATCAGAAATCTATTTCCAACGTCGAGGAGATCAAGGCGCGCCAGGGCCGCATCATCCTTATCGGTACCGAAGGAGACACCCATCTGCAGACCATCACCGATGATGTTATCTATCTGCCGCGGGTCGATGCGGTTATGAACCCGATCCTTTACACTATTCCGGCGCAGTTGCTGGCCTATGAAATTGCCACCAAGCGGGGCTGCGATGTCGATCAGCCGCGTAACCTGGCAAAAAGTGTCACGGTCGAGTAGCGGAAGTTTTTCGTGAAGACCGGCAGGCGGCATGGCCGCCTGCCGGTCACTG
>JGI25320J50211_1000904_pt1 | contig 13126 bp, 12 predicted proteins | sample AutmiccommuBRH21_FD_50211 | JGI IMG/M metagenome (IMG submission 50211)
CTACATTTCGGTGGAGCCGTCGGTCTGACGGACTGAACGGCCATTCGCGACTTGAAATTCGCGGGGGAATGGCCAGCCATTCCCCCGTTTTTCGTGTCGGCGGCCTGTTTTCGCCCCTGCGGCAAAGTGTAGGTTCTCGCAATGAAATTCCTGGATGAAGCGAAGGTATTCGTGAAAAGCGGCGACGGCGGCAGCGGCTGCATGTCGTTCCGGCGCGAGAAGTACATCGAGTTCGGCGGCCCCGACGGCGGCGACGGCGGGCGCGGCGGCGACGTCATCATCGAATGCGCCGACGGCCTGAACACGCTGATCGACTTCCGCTACCAGCAGCATTTCAAGGCCGGGCGCGGCAACCACGGCATGGGCAAGAACCGCACGGGCGCCGGCGGCAAGGACATCGTCCTCAAGGTGCCCGTGGGCACGCAGATTCTCGACGACGACAAGGAAACCGTGCTGGCCGACATGACCCGCGTGGGCCAGCGCATCGTCCTTCTGAAGGGCGGCGACGGCGGGCTTGGCAACGCGCGTTTCAAGACCTCGACCAACCAGGCCCCGCGCAAGACCATCCCCGGTTTTCCCGGCGAGGAACGCTGGATCTGGCTGCGCCTGAAGCTGATCGCCGACGCCGGCCTGGTCGGCCTGCCCAACGCGGGCAAGTCGACCTTCCTGGCCGCCTCGTCGCGGGCCAAGCCGAAGATCGCCGATTATCCCTTCACCACCCTGCACCCCAACCTGGGCGTGGTCATGGTCGACCAGTGGTCCTTCGTGCTGGCCGATATCCCCGGCCTGATCGAGGGGGCCAGCGAGGGGGCGGGCCTGGGCACGCGGTTCCTCGGCCATGTCGAGCGCTGCCGCGTGCTGCTGCATCTGGTCGACGGCACCCAGGAAGACGTGGCGGCGGCTTATAAGCAGGTGCGCCATGAGATGAAGGCCTACGGCGGCGGCCTGGCCGACAAGGCCGAAATTGTCGCCCTCAACAAATGCGATGCCTTGACCGACGACGAGATCAAGGAACAGCGCAAGAAGCTGGCCCGGGCGGCCAAGCGCAAGATGGCCGAGGTGATGGTGGTGTCCGGCGTGTCCGGCAAGGGCGTGCCCGAAGTCCTGCGCGCCCTGGTCGCGGAAATCGGCGGTGCGCAGGTCGCCGAGCAGGCCGCCGAAGCGGGCCCGGCGGAGGAGGAGGCCTGGCGGCCATGACCGGGACTCCCGCCCTCGCGGACGGCAAGCGGATCATCGTCAAGATCGGCTCGGCCCTTCTGGTCGACAAGGAACGCGGCACCGTCAAGCGCGCCTGGCTGGAAACCCTGGGCGCCGACCTGATGAAACTGCGCGCGCGCGGCCAGGAGGTGCTGATCGTATCGTCCGGCGCCATCGCCGTCGGCCGCCGTCACTTAGGCCTGCCCGCCCGTGGCAAGCTGAAGCTGGAGGAAAGCCAGGCCGCCGCCGCCGCCGGCATGGTGCGCCTGGCCCATGCCTATCAGGAGGTTCTGGGCGTCTACGACGTGACGGTGGCGCAGGTGCTGCTGACCCTGGACGACAGCGAGAACCGCCGCCGCTATCTCAACGCCCGCAACACCATCGACCAGATCATCCGCCTGGGCGCCGTGCCGCTGATCAACGAGAACGACACCGTGGCGACGGACGAAATCCGCTTCGGCGACAACGACCGCCTGGCCGCGCGGGTCGCCGCCATGGTGTCCGCCGACACGCTGGTGCTGCTGTCGTCGTCGGATGGGCTGTACGAAAGCGACCCCAACCACGACCCCGACGCCGTCCATGTGCCCGTGGTGACGGGCGGCATCACGCCCGAGATCGAGGCCATGGCCGGGGTCAAGATGACCGATGACGGATCGGGCGGCATGGTGACCAAGCTGGTTGCGGCCCGCATGGCGATGGCCGCCGGCTGCCGCATGGTGATCGCCAACGGCCTGGAAGACCATCCGCTCGCGCGCATGGAAGCGGGTGGGCGGGTAACCTGGTTCCTGCCCGACGCCAACCCGTTGACGGCGCGCAAGCAGTGGATTTCCGGATCGCTGAAACCCGGCGGCGCCGTGGTCGTCGACGACGGCGCGGGCCGGGCATTGGCCCAGGGCAAGAGCCTGCTGCCGGCCGGCGTGGTCAAGGTCGAGGGCCGGTTCGAACGCGGCGACGCGGTGACCGTGAAAACCCAGGCGGGCGACCATCTGGGACGCGGGCTGATCGCCTATTCGGCGGCCGACGCACGCCGCATCGCGGGCGCAAAATCGAAGGAAATCGAGGCCATCCTGGGCTATCGTGGCCGCGACGAGATGATCCACCGCGACGATCTGGTGTTGGATTGATGTCCGCCACCCCCCATATCGCCGCCGGTGAGGAGAGGACGATGACGAGCGAAACCGACGACATTCCCCGGATGATGGCCGAGATCGGCCGCCGCGCCCGCGCCGCCCAGGCGAAGCTGGCCGTGGCGCCGCGTGCCGCCAAGGACAAGGCCCTNACNNANGCCGCCGCCAGTCTGCGCCGGCGCCAGAACCACATCCTGTCGGAAAACGCCAAGGACATGGCGGGGGGCGAGGCGAAGGGCCTGTCCAAGGCCCTGCTCGACCGCCTGCTGCTGAACGAGGACCGGGTCGAGGCCATGGCCAAGGGGCTGGAGGACATCGCCAGGCTGGACGATCCCGTCGGCACCGTCCTTGCCGAATGGGACCGCCCCAACGGCCTGCATATCGAACGCCGCCGCGTGCCGCTGGGTGTCATCGGGGTGATTTACGAATCCCGGCCCAACGTGACGGCGGACGCGGGTGGGCTGTGCCTGAAGGCGGGCAATGCCTCGATCCTGCGCGGCGGTTCGGAAAGCTTTCATTCCTCGGCGGCGATCCTGGACAGCCTGCGCGAAGGGCTGAAGGCGGCAAACCTGCCCGAGGACGCGATCCAGACCGTCCCCACCCGCGACCGCGCCGCCGTCGGCGAGATGCTGCGCATGACCGACTATATCGACGTCATCGTGCCGCGCGGCGGCAAGTCCCTGATCGAACGGGTCATCCAGGAAAGCAAGGTACCCCTGTTCCAGCATCTGGAGGGGCTCTGCCATTCCTACGTCAACAAGGCCGCCGACCCGGCCATGGCGCGCGATGTGGTGGTCAACGCCAAGATGCGGCGCACGGGCATCTGCGGGGCGACGGAAAACATCCTGGTCGACCGCGACGCGGCGGATGTTCTGCTGCCGGGAATCCTGGACGGCCTGGTTCAGGCCGGCTGCGAGGTGCGCGGCGACGCCGAGGTGCAGAAAATGGACGCCCGCGTGATCCCCGCGACGGACGAAGACTGGGACACGGAATACCTCGACAGCATCGTCGCCGTGAAACTGGTCGACGATATCGACGACGCCATCCGCTTCATCGGCACCCACGGCTCCGACCATACGGACGCGATCATCACCAACGACGCGGCGGCGGCGGAGAAGTTCATCAACGAGGTCGACAGCGCCATCGTGCTGGTCAATGCCTCGACCCAGTTCGCCGACGGCGGCGAATTCGGCATGGGGGCGGAGATCGGTATTTCGACCGGCAAGCTGCATGCCCGCGGGCCGGTCGGGGTCGAACAGCTGACCAGCTTCAAATACGTCGTCCGCGGCACCGGCCAGGTCCGGCCTTAGTTTCCTCATCACCCCTGACCCCCAGGCGGGCACCCCCTTGAAACGGCATCTTCGGCGCATCGGCATTCTGGGCGGGTCCTTCAACCCCGCCCACCAGGGCCACCGGCACATCAGCCTGCAGGCGCTCAAGCGGCTTCGGCTCGACGAGGTGTGGTGGCTGGTATCGCCGCAGAACCCGTTGAAGCCCCCGGCGGGCATGGCGCCGTTCGATGCGCGAATCGACAGCGCCAAAAAGGTCGCCGACCACCCCCGNATCCGGGTCACGGACGTGGAAAAGGGCCTGGGCACCACCTATACGGCGGAAACCCTGNCCAGACTGGTCCGGCGATTCCCAAATCACCGGTTTGTCTGGCTTATGGGGGCCGACAACCTGGCGCAGATTTCCCGCTGGAATCGATGGACGCGAATCTTTCAAACCGTGCCCGTTGCGGTTTTCGACCGTCCTACCTATTCTTTAGGGGCGTTGTCGGGCAGGGCAGCGCGCCGGTTCCACCGGGAACGCATCAAGGAATCCCGGGCGGGTCGGCTGGCCGACATGCGTCCTCCGGCGTGGGTCTTCCTTCATACGCCCTTGAACGCGACCTCGGCCACGGCGCTCCGGGCGCGGGGCCTGTTCCGGCGTCCAGGCGGTTAACAAGACCGCCGGCAAGGTTGCCGACGGTTCGTGCAACGAACGAAAAGGAAAAAGGCCATACCAAAAGCGAAACCGATGCCCCTCACCGGCGATGACGTCTTGAAGCTGGTGACCGCATCCCTGGATGACGACAAGGCACTGGACCTGACCGTCATCGACCTTCACGGCAAGACCGATATCGCGGATCACATGGTCATTGCCAGCGGCACATCCGAGCGCCAGGTGGGCGCCATGGCCGACCACCTTCGGGAAAAACTCAAACGGAACGGGTTGAAGGGCATCAATGTCGAAGGCCTGACGCAATGCGATTGGGTGCTGATCGACGCCGGCGATGTCATCGTGCATCTGTTCCGCCCCGAAGTGCGGCAGTTCTACGGCCTGGAAAAGCTGTGGTCCGGCGCACCGGTCGAGAAAGCCGCCGCCGCCCCGGCCTGATTTAGGCCGACCGGCCAACACCCGGTTCCCCGGCATGACGCCGGCGGGTCCAGGGAACGACGTATATCCGACGGCAGTCCGTGCGGACTGTGAGAAGGGGTTTGTTCGCCCCGCCGCCAAATCACGCTAATCTGTCGCCATGCGCATCACCATCATCGCCGTGGGCCGCCGCAAGAAAGGCCCCGAACAGGATCTGTTCGACCAGTACAAGGCGCGCCTGCCCTGGCCGCTGGACCTCAGGCTGGTCGAGGAGAAAAAGCCGCTTTCCGGCGACGCCCTGAAGGTGCGGGAGGCGGAATTGCTGCTGGCCGCCGCGCCGGAGGGCGCCACCCTGGTGGCGCTGGACGAACGCGGCACCTCGGACACCAGCCCGAAATTCGCCGAACGCCTGGGCGCCTGGCGCGACGGCGGCGTGCGCGACCTGGCGTTCCTGATCGGCGGCGCCGACGGCCTGGCGGCCGACCTGCGCAAACGCGCCGATTTCGTGATGTCCCTGGGGTCGCAGACCTGGCCGCACCAATTGGTCCCGGCGCTGCTCGCCGAACAGCTTTACCGCGGCCATGCGATTCTCACCGGGCATCCCTATCACCGGGTCTGAGCACCGGTTCCCCCGTGGGGCCGGCCGCGCGCCAAGGCTACCATCCGGCGCGATCCTCTGGTAAAAGACGGCCTGAGGATCGGCGCCGTTGACGGCAGGCCGAGAACGNCCCATTTCAGCACCCCAGTGCCTGTTTATCGTTAAGAAGCACGCCATGTCCGAAGCGACCAAATACCCCCGGCCCGTCGTCCTGTGCATNCTGGACGGATGGGGCGACCGTGAAGCGGCCCCTGACAACGCCATTTCCCTGGCCAAGACGCCGACCTGGGACCGGCTTGTCGCCGAGTGTCCGCGCGCGCGTCTGGACGCCTCGGCCCAGGAAGTCGGCCTGCCCCAGGGCCAGATGGGCAATTCCGAGGTCGGGCACATGAACCTGGGGGCGGGGCGCATCGTCATGCAGGACCTGCCCCGGATCGACGCGGCGGTGGCCGACGGCTCGCTCGCCAAGAACCCGGCGCTGACGTCCTTCATCGACAGTCTCAAGGCATCCGGCGGCNTCTGCCANCTGATCGGCCTGCTCAGNCCCGGCGGCGTGCACAGCCATCAGGACCATATGGTGGCCCTGGCCAAGGCCGTGGCCAAGGCGGCGGTGCCCGTCGTCGTCCATGCCTTCCTCGACGGCCGCGACACCCAGCCCAAGGGGGCGAAGGGCTATATGGGCCGCTTCCTCACCGACCTGGAGGCCTGCGACGGGGTGACGGTGGGCACGGTGACCGGGCGCTATTTCGCCATGGACCGGGACAAGCGCTGGGACCGTGTTTCCAAGGCCTATGACGTGATGGTCCGGGCCGAGGGCGTGGATACGGCCGACGATCCCGTGCGCGCGATCGAGGCCTCCTACAACGTCGGCAAGACCGACGAATTCATGGAGCCCTGCGTGATCGGCGACTACGCCGGGATGGCCGACGGCGACGGCCTGCTGTGCGCCAATTTCCGCGCCGACCGGGCGCGCGAGATTCTCACGGCTCTGGTCGACCCCGGCTTCGACGGGTTCGCGCGGGCGAAGACCGTGGATTTCGCGGCGCGTCTGGGCATGGTGGAATATTCCAGCGATCTCAACGCCTTCCTGCCGGCCATGTTCCCCTCGGAAAGCCTCTCGGGCATTCTCGGCGAGGTCGTGTCCAAGGCCGGGAAGTCCCAGCTGCGCATCGCCGAGACGGAAAAGTACGCCCATGTGACCTTCTTCCTGAACGGCGGGCGCGAGGATGTGTTCGACGGCGAGGAGCGCATCCTGGTGCCGTCGCCCAAGGTCGCGACCTATGATTTGCAGCCCGAAATGTCGGCGCCCAAGGTCACGGACGAGCTGGTCCGCGTGATCGGCGAGGGCAAATTCGACCTGATCGTGGTCAATTACGCCAACGGCGACATGGTCGGCCATACGGGCATCCTCGAAGCCGCCATGAAGGCGGCGGAAACCATCGACGCCGCGCTGGCCCGCCTGGAAAAGGCCGTGATCGACGCCGGCGGCGTCATGCTGGTCACCGCCGACCACGGCAACTGCGAGCAGATGGCCGATCCCAAGAACCGCGGCCCCCATACGGCCCATACCCTGAACCTGGTGCCGGCGCTGCTGGTCAACGCACCCGACTGGGTCAACGGCCTGCATGACGGGCGGCTGGCCGACGTGGCGCCGACGCTGCTGCAGCTCATGGGCCTGGAACAGCCGGCGGAAATGACCGGGCGGTCGCTGATCGACGGCAGCGCGGACGCGGCCCGCGCGGCGGCGGAGTAGGCGGGGCCCTTGGCCCGGCGCCGCCGGTCACCCTTTGGAATAGTGCTGACGGCGGCCCTGGCTGCCCAGATGCCGGCTCCCGCCGTTCTGGCGGACGACAAGCCCGCCGCCGGATCCCTCGACAAGGTCCAGCAGGAAATCAAGAAGGGCCGGGCGGAAAGCGAACGCCTGAAGGGCCAAGCCCAGGCGCTGGAGGCCGACCTCAAGAACCTGCAGCACCGTCTGGTCTCGGCGGCCAAGGTCGTGCAGGACCGGGAGCTTCGCGTCATCACCCTGGAGGCCAAGATCGCCGACCTGGTGCGCCAGGAAAAGGAAAAGCTCGCCCAGTTGGGCGCCAATCGCTCNCAGTTGGCCGGCGTCCTGGTGGCGCTGCAGAAGATGGTCCAGTTCCCGCCCGAAGCCCTGCTGGCGATGCCGTCCAGCCCCGACGANCTGGTCCGCAGCGCGATCCTGCTGCGCGCCGTGGTGCCGGAAATCGACCGCCGGGCGACGCGCATCCGCCTGGATCTGCAATCCCTGGCCGATACCCGGGAAAAGACCGCGGACGAGCGCCTGAACCTGAATTCGGCGGCCCAGGACCTGGACCGNCANCGCGCCGAAATCCGCCAGCTCATGGCCGACCGGCGGCGTCTTCTCGACAAGACCCTGGCCGAGGAGCGCCGNGCNGCCGAGCGCGTCGCCCGTCTGGCCGCCAAGGCGGAGAACCTGAAGGACCTGATGGCCCGGTTGGAGGAACAGCGCGAGGCTGACGAGCGCCAGGCCGCCCGCGCCGAGGCCGAGGCCAAGGCGAATGCCAAGGAACAGGCCGACCGCGTGCGCGCCGAGACCCAACGCCAGGCCCGCATCGCCGCCACAGTTTCGCCATCTGTGTCGATCACAAGTCGTCGGGGCCGGTTGCCGTTGCCCGTGATCGGCGACCTGATCGGCCGCTACGGCGAGAACCTGCCGACGGGGCTTTCGCGCAAGGGCATCGACATCGCGGCCCGCGGCGGCGCCCAGGTTATCGCCACCTATGACGGAAAGATCGCGTTCGCGGGAAAATTCAGAGGTTATGGGCAATTATTGATTATCGATCACGGCGACGGATATCATACCCTGCTGGCCGGCATGGCCCGCATCGACATGGCCGTGGGCCAGCATGTTTCCACCGGTGAGCCCGTGGGCCTGATGGGGTCCGATGGGGGCGACCGGCCCGTTCTCTACGTCGAACTGCGCCGCAAGGGACAACCGATCAATCCCTTGCCGTGGTTGGCGTCACGCAATGACAAGGTAAGCGGATGACACATAGAATGATGAAGGTTGCGGGTATGCGGGCGTTGGCCGGTGCGGCGGTGCTGGGCGGACTGGCGTTCCTCGGCCATCCGGCGGCGGCGCAGGAGCCGGCGGCAGCCCCGGCGGCGGACGCCAAGAACTCGGAAGAGACCTACCGCCTGCTCAACCTGTTCGGCGACGTGTTCGAACGCATCCGATCGCAATATGTGGACCAGCCCACGGACGAGCAGATGATCGAGGCGGCGATCACCGGCATGCTGCAATCCCTGGACCCCCATTCCAGCTACATGAACGCCCGCACCTTCAAGGAAATGCAGGTCAACACGCGCGGCCAGTTCGGCGGCCTGGGCATCCAGGTGACCATGGAAAACGGCGTGGTGAAGGTGATTTCGCCCATCGACGACACGCCGGCGGCCCGCGCCGGGGTCAAGCCGGGCGACCTGATCACCCACCTTGACAGTGAATCGATTCAGGGTCTGACCCTGTCGCAGGCGGTCGAAAAGATGCGCGGCAAGGTCGGCAGCGACATCAAGCTGACCATCTTCCGTGCCGGCCAGGAACCCTTCGATGTCACCCTGACCCGGGCGATCATCAAGATCACCTCCGTGCGCTCGCACATGGAAGGCGACGACGTGGGCTACATCCGCATCACCTCGTTCAGCGAACAGACCAANCAGGGCCTGGANAANGCNATCGAGAAGATCAAGAAGGACGCCGGCGACAAGCTGAAGGGATACGTCCTCGACCTGCGCAACAACCCGGGCGGGCTGTTGGACCAGGCGATCGCCGTGTCCGACACCTTCCTGGACAAAGGCGAGATCGTCTCGACCCGGTCGCGCGATCCCAACGACACGCAGCGCTTCAACGCGACCAAGGGCGACCTGACGGAAGGCAAGCCGGTCGTCGTGCTGATCAACGGCGGGTCGGCCTCGGCGTCGGAAATCGTCGCGGGCGCGTTGCAGGATCACCGCCGCGCCGTGCTTATGGGCACGCGGTCGTTCGGCAAGGGATCGGTGCAGACCATCGTGCCGCTGCAGGGGCATCGGGCCATGCGGCTGACCACGGCACGCTACTACACGCCGTCGGGCGACAGCATCCAGGCCAAGGGCATCCACCCGGATATCGAGGTCAAACCGTCGCGAATCGAAGAGATCGAAAATCGCCCCGGCCGCCGCGAGGAGAACCTGCGGGGGGCTCTCGACAACGGCGCGCATGAAAAGGACGCCAAGGACGCCGTTCCCCAGGCAGAACCGGACACCAAGCCGGAAGCCGGGAAAACGGCGGAAAAAGAGGGTGAAAAGAAGGCCGAGCCGGTCGATTATCAGCTTTTGCGGGCGGTCGATCTGTTGCGCGGCGTGGCCCTGTTCTCCGGTGCGTTGACCTCGTCAACCAATTGAGTACCCTGGATTTATTGGGATGGATTTAGAAACGGCGGCCAAGCCATGCGTATCATGGCGTCCGGCTGCGTCCGCCGGCCTGATCCATGGGGGGCATTCCGTGGCGTAAGCCGGCCTTGAGTGTACGGGTGATCCGTTGAAATTGCCGTCGATCAAACTACCGTCGATCAAGATGCCGTCGCTGAAACGCAAAAAGCGTGGCGACGGCGATGAGGACGACGAAGAGGAATTCGATCTCGACGAAGGCGAGGACGAGGAAGACGACGACGCCTACGGCGATGACGGCGACGATGANGANGAGGAGGAAGAGGGAAGTGCCTGGGAGCGCATGGACCCTCAACGCAAGATTCTCATCATCTCGGCGCTGGCNGGCGGCCTTCTCCTGACCTCGATCTTCGGCGGCGCCGCCTGGTTCCTGCTGGGCTCGTCCGAGCCGGAACCTGTCGCCGAGCAGCGGCGGCCCGACGGCTCCATCGCCATTCCGACGGCCCAGGCGCCCGAAGGCGGCGCCCTGACACCCCCCGCCGAAGGCGGCCCGCCCCCGGCAGGGGACGGCCCCGCCGCGGCTCCCGGCGCTCAGGATGCCGCCGCACCGGGCACGGTCCCGGCGACGGAAGGGGTGGTCGGCGGCATTTCCTCATCGCAGATCGCCCTGCAGAACGAAGGCACCGGCGGCCTGGCCGCCGCGACGGCGCCGGGCGGCGTCGGTCAGGACCCGGACCGCGGGCGCGTCATCCCCTTCACCACCGCCGAGGCCTACAAGGGCATCGCCTGGATCGAGGGTGTCGAGGCACTGGCCCGGGTGCCGGATCTGGCCCTGGTGGAAAAGGGTCCCGACGGACGCGACATGCCCATTGTCGCGCGCAACGGCACCCGCCCCATGGACGCCTATGCCCGCCCGGTCGCCGATGCGGACGCCAGCATTCCCCAGGTCGCGATCCTGATCCGCGGCATCGGCCTGTCGCGGTCGGCGTCCATCACCGCCATCAAGTCCCTGCCGCCCGAGGTCAGCATGGTGATCTCGCCCTATGCCCGTGACCCCGGGGATTGGGTGATCCGCGCGCGTTTGGCCGGGCACGAGGTGTTCATGGGACTGCCCATGGAAAGTGCCAATTTCCCCTTCGAGGACGCCGGACCGCTTGCCCTGAACACCACCAAGCAGGTCGAAGAGAACATGCGGACGCTCAGGACGCTCATGGGCATGGTGCCCGGTTATGTCGGCTTTTTGTCGCGCTTCGGCTCTAAGTTCGGCGTTGCCGAGGGGCAGCTCAAGCCGGTGTTCGAGGAGATCAAGGGGCGGGGGTTGATGTTCATCGATTCCGGCGAAAGCGGCAGCGGCGCCATGGCGCGGATCGCCGCCGAACTGGCCCTGCCCAAGGCGGTGGTCAATATCCAACTGGACCGCACGCCGACCGAGGACGAGATCGCGTCCAAGCTGCTGCGCNTGGGGGCCCTGGCGCGCAGCCAGTCCGTCGCCGTGGGCATGGGCGACCCCTACCCCCATACCATCCGCGAGGTGAAGAACTGGCTGGCGGCTCAGTCACCGACGAAGTTGCGTCTGGTGCCCGTCAGCGCTATCGCCGACCGTCAGATCGTGCAATAAGCCGAAAGCCCTGGGACCCCTTGTTCAACCGTGACCGCTCCTCATGACCGATCCTAACGACGACCCGCGCCCGTATCGGCTTGGCGTCGGTGTCCTGTTGCTGAACGACGCCAGCCGTGTCTGGCTTGGCGAACGCATCCGCCGCACCGGTCAGCAGATGGACTACCCCTGGCAACTGCCCCAGGGCGGTCTGGACGCGGGCGAGGACCCGCGCGATGCCGTGTTCCGCGAATTGGAAGAGGAAACCGGCACGGCCAAGGCGGAGATCATCGCCGAAACGCCGGACTGGCTGACNTACGACCTGCCTATCGACGTCCGCGACCGGGTCTGGAAGGGGCGGTTCCGCGGCCAGCGCCAGAAATGGTATGCGCTGCGCTTTCTGGGCCAAGACGGAGATTTTGACCTGAATACGCATCACAAGCCTGAATTTTCCCAGTGGCGCTGGGCACCCATGATCGACCTGCCGGCCCTGGTGGTGCCGTTCAAGCGCGGTCTCTACCATGACCTGCTTGCCGCCTTCGGTCATCTCGACGGCGAAAATGGTGCCAACAGCTGATGATGTACATGGAACTGCTGGGCGGGCTCGTCATCCTGATGGTCGCAGCCGAAGTCATGATCCGGGGCGCCGTGGGCCTGGCCCGCCTGTTCGGCCTGTCGCCGCTGTTGATCGGCATGACCGTCGTGGCGCTGGGTACCTCGGCGCCGGAACTGGTGGTCTCGCTGGACGCGGCGCTGACCGGCAACGCGGGTATCGCCACGGGCAATATCGTCGGCTCCAACATCGCCAACGTGCTTTTGATCGTCGGCGCGGCAGCGGTGATTTCCCCCATGGCGCGGCGCGGCGACCGGCTTTACCGCGATGGTGCGTTGCTGGTTCTGTGNACGGCGCTGTTCGTCATGCTGTGCTGGGGCGATACGCTGGATGTGGCCCATGGCATTCTGCTGCTGATCATCTTCCTGGGCTTCATGGGCAGCGCCTATTGGCGCGATATCAACAATCCCCAGGCATCGGCCGAGCGTGTCGGCGAGGTCGAGGAAATCGGCGCGGTTCCGCAGAAATCCTCAATCGCCTGGGCGGCGACCCTGGGCGGCCTGGCCGGGATCGCCGTCGGCGCCGATCTGATGGTCGGCGGCGGCGTGGCGATCGCGCGCTCCTTCGGCCTGGGTGAAGAGGTCATCGGCCTGACCCTGATCGCCATCGGCACCTCCCTGCCCGAACTGGCGGCATCGGTGGTCGCCGCCCGGCGCGGCCATGCCGACGTGGCCATCGGTAACGTCGTGGGCTCCAACATGTTCAACATGCTGGGCATCGCCGGCGTGGTGTCCATGACGGCACCCCTGCCGGTGCCGTCGCCGATGCTTGCCTTTGATTTGTGGGTCATGCTGGGGGCGGCCGTCCTGATCGTGCCGGCGATGATCGGCTGGGCCGGCGTGTCCCGGGCGGGGGCTGTGGGCTTGCTCGTTCTGTACGGCGGATATCTGGCGGCCCAGGTCGTGGGATTGCCGGACAGGGTCGCCGGCATGCTATTCTGACGCGGCGATGACCCACAACGATCCCGCCCCGCGTCCCGAAACCGCGCTGATCACCGGTGCNGCGCAGCGCATCGGCCGCGCCATGGCGCTGGACCTGGCCGATGCCGGATGGCGCGTCGCCGTGCATTACAACGGCTCCCGCGACAAGGCGGAGGCCGTGGTTGCCGAGATCGCGGCCAGGGGTGGGTGCGCGGCGGCGCTTCAGGCCGACCTCGCGGACGAGGACGCCACGGCGGCCCTGATCCCCGCGGCGGCGGGGGCCCTGGGCCCCGTGACCCTGCTGGTCAA
>JGI25320J50211_1000905_pt1 | contig 13123 bp, 14 predicted proteins | sample AutmiccommuBRH21_FD_50211 | JGI IMG/M metagenome (IMG submission 50211)
GCTCAGCGCAAATAGGGAGCGAAGAGGTAACGTATGTCTTCGAGGGCATCCTCAATGACATACGGCATTATCCGCGCATACATGTCCAGGATGATGATGGCATTGGCGGAGGAATCGGCTTTGCTGGCCCCCCGCAGGCGATCGATGATGGAAGAGTTTATGATCTGAATGTTCTTGTAAATGTTGTCCAGGCCAGCAAGGGAAACATCGGGTTCGAAACCTTCCCGCAATCGAAAATACTGAGCGAGAAGATACATTGAAGTCGATCGATAGATGGTCTCCTCCTCGCTTGCCAATGGAAGATGAAATCTGGCCATGGGTTTGAAAAAGGAGGTGTGCGGACAACCGCTGACTGCCATGACAACCCCCATGAAGGAACTGAGCGCCCGCTGGGTCGTGGTTTTTTGTGAGGTCATCCGTTCATCGGTTTCCACCTGGAGAAAGATTTCATCGTAGGAAATAATATGCTGGAATTGTTTCACGACTCCGGAAATAGAAGCAGCCAAAGGGCAATAAGGGTTTTCATCAATTTTTAGCGGACAATGCGGGCATTGATGATGTCCGAGACGAGCCCATTCGGGAAGGGGGGTTATAGCCGGGGCGATCATTTCGAGGGAAACCGGATCGAGTTCCAGAAGAAATACCTCTTTGTTTTCACCTTCTAAATTGAAGATGTACTTGATATTTTTGCTTTTCATGTTCCTTTATATCTTATGCTTTTCGCGTGGTATTTCTATATNCCAAAATATAGTCGGCTCGGCCTCTGATGACTGTTTTTTAAGCGTACGAAAGATAAGTTGGATTGACCAGGAATTTTTGTCACACCGAACCCGGCCCTCATAAAATTAAAATTTCTCAATTTGGCCTCGGGTTTTGTTAATAAGCCTTGATCTCTTCTTTGATGATGAGCATAGTTGTTAATAGAGAAAAGCAAACCTCTCCGAAAGGAAGGGACGCAAAGCCACTGGCCTAAATCACAATGTAAAAAGTTGTGGCATGGTAGCAGGGTTGCCTCGATTTTTTTTGTCAAAAATCCGCAGAACCAATTGCCAATCACCATTACCAGTAATTTTTCCGTGAATTCCAGAACAAATCGTTCCGCCAGAAAAATCAGTAATCCCGATAACATTGAATAGTCACTGCGATTCAGGTAGGCTAAGTCGGGGCTGTTGAAGAGCGGTAAGGCTGGATATGTTTTTAGACAACAAAAAAGGGCTTACGAGATGACTCGTAAGCCCTTGATTTTGTAATTTGGTGACCCCAAGGGAACTCCTCATTTACTCGAAGTGCTTTATCGTCATTCATCCTTACGCTAGTCACTATATGCTTTGTCTCGATAGAGTGAGAGGGGAGGGGAAAAAGCTGAAACGGAATATTGCCTGGAAAAATCAAAAGTGAGTGTAACAGGCTACCGCCTCCTGTAATTACAACCTGACCGGTTTGATGATGCCAATTACAAGATGGTTGTCATCGATACGGATATGTGAGTAATTACAGGACGTTACATTCTGTTCAATTTACAGATTTATTGTCTTCGTATCAAAAGTTGTCCGTTGTGGAGGTGTTCGGGTTACAGCGGATATAGCGGAAAATCATTAAAAAATTCCCATTTATCTGCATAATTACGCATTAGATTTTTTCTACTACGTCTCAATCCATTCGGAAGAAAAAATTCCCACCTAATGTTTCTGACAGCCATTGGGCAGGTTCCCTTGATCTAAAAAAGCGTTCAGGAAATGACGCCATCATGGGGATTGCCTGATTGGAGATTCCTTTCATCACATAGTAATCCAGGAGTGACGTAGTTACTCTTGCAACTTTCTGCAAAGTGCTCTCTTAGGCTGTAATGTTGGACTTTTGCGGATAAGCCCGTTGCCGGGCCGTTTCGGCAATCGACTTTATCGATCTCATGTATTTTGCTTTGTCTTTCCATTCTGACTATTCTTGGGTTTTATTATGTGCACAGTGAAACGACTTCGGTTTTCTTCGTCTTCCAAGGAGCAACCCATGAGTCAAGACCAAGCACAGATGGTGGTTTACCCTTTTCAATAAACGAGTTATTTAGCCACGTTGGTATGAAATCATGGGCAGACCTTTCCTGCCAGAGTTTTTCACCTATCTTGTTGTGTTCGTGATAAGGAGAGAATTCCCAAACGATCTCCCCTGTCTCAAGTGCTGCATATGCTTTCTTGTAACTCCGAAATGTACCTTTAGCCTGCCAACCAGTAGGAATGAATTGCTGCCACCGAAGCGCTTCGTTCAATGTAAGTCCTTTTCTTATCAATTGAAATTTGCGTAAATAACAACTATATGACTCGCCTCCTAAATAATAAAGAAATCCGTCGCTAGCTAGAAAGTAAATTCCAACCCCTTCCTCAGGTATTCCATAATTTATTCTGATTTTCTCAACGACCTTTACCGACTCGGCGGCCTCAGTTCCGCTTGTACTTACAGTCTTAAGTGACACTTTGTTCACTTCTTTACTCTCTCTAAATACTGCCGGATATACTGGTGTAGACCCGGCGTGATGGGGTATCTCTGGTTTGCTGCCAGAATTGAAAAATGAAAGGAATAAGCGACGGGTCCAGCGCAACATTTCAGATATCATGTCATTTCACATTTGTCGATTAGCAGCAGTTGAAGCATCAATTATTCAGCTGATCTGCATATCTCCCAGAATGGGGATGTTATACAGAAGGATGGTTTCATCTCAAATGGCCTTGATTGATGTTCTTCCAAAGTCCATATAATTCCAGACGTTCTTGACTGATTGATAGGAGATATCTTGACTCCTCAGGTTCGTACATACACTTTAACATGCAATATACGCCAATTTGATCGAGGTTCAATGTAATAACTCTTAAGCTCATTGAGCGATCTGCATTTACTGAATCCGTTGTAACTGCATTACCCAGAGATGTCTGCAATTGGCAGGCTTCTGTTGGACTAGAGGCGGTCGGCATGGTTCTCGGCGAATTGCCTTCCTGAAAAAAACTACTATATTCATATTGTACAAATTCGTTGCCGACATTGCGAGAGAGCCATGTAGGTGATGTATCTACTTTATCTACTCATCTGTTATCATTCAATCTATCGTCCCAGGAGGAGATTTTATGAAAATTTCGGCCTTCATTAGGGAAAATATCGAAACCATCCTCCAGGAATGGGAAAAATTTGCCGACACAATTCAACCCAAGAGTGGAGCCATGAACAAGAAGGCTCTGCGTGATCACGCCAAGTATATGCTGGAAGCTATTACTGATGATCTTGATTTGTCGCAGAGTGGGCACCAGCAAGCCGAAAAATCGAAAGGTCGAGGTCTGGAGGCAGATATTGCCAGCGCGGCGGGAAAGCATGGTGTTGAACGTTTGCATGCAGGGTTCGGAGTTAACGCTTTGATAAGCGAGTATCGGGCTCTGCGGGCTAGTGTTATTCGTCTTTGGAGTGAGATGAGACCCGAGGAAATGGATTCCTTTGGATTGATCAGATTTAATGAAGCTGTGGATCAACAGATTTATGAAGCGGTTGATAGCTATACCGCCGAGAGAGATCTCCAAGCACGGCAATTTGACACGATTTTATCATCGACGTCAGATCACAGCTATATCTTGGATCTGGACGGTAAGTTTAGGTATGCAAACAAACCCATGCTGCAAGTCCTCAACGTCACTTTAGATGAACTTGTAGGGAAATCGCACTTTGACCTCAATTTCTCTACAGCGCACGAAATACACACTTCTGTAAAGCAGGTTACACAATTGGCAGAAAGGCGCAGTGGTGAGGTGAAGTATAGTTTTCCTTCGGGTGAGGTAAGGGTCTACGAATATTTATATTCACCGGTTCTTGACGACGAGGAAGAGGTTCTAGCTGTCGCTGCCATCGAACGTGATGTCACCTATCGCAAGCAGGTGACAGAGGGGTTACAGAAAAGTGAAGAAGATTGTCGAAGAAGAGTTGAGGAGCGGACCCGCGAACTGCAGGAAGCGCACGCACAACTCCTGCATGCTGAAAAACTCTCCGCAATCGGCCAGTTCTCTGCCTCTATTGCCCATGAATTCAATAACCCCCTTCAGAGCGTTATGACCACCCTCAAAAGCTTAAGAAAGTCAACACCGGAAGATGACAAGGAGTTGATGGAAGCGGCTATTGTAGAAAGTGAAAGAATGAAAAATTTGATTCGTAATCTTCAGGATTATAACCGTCCATCATCTGGGAAAAAAGTTTTTATGGATGTGCATGCGTCAATCGATTCCTTGCTTTTGTTATGCAGAAGCGACTTCAAGCGCAAAAGGATTAGCACGGTATTAAACTATGATCAGAGCTTGCCGCAGATCCTGGCGATTCCGGACCAAATCAAACAAGTCATTTTAAATCTGTTGAACAATGCAGCATATGCTTGCCAAAAATCTGACGGGACGATAAAGATAAGCACTTGTTATGACGAGGAAAGAATTGCCGTGTCGATACAGGACAATGGTGTCGGGATCAAGCCTGAAAAGATCGATCTGATCTTTGAACCATTCTATACTTCTAAGCCTGGTGTGGAAGGAACAGGTCTGGGGTTGTCGGTCTGCCGTGGCATCGTCCAAACCCATAATGGGGAAATTCGTGTTGAGAGCCAGCCGGGGGTAGGCTCAACCTTCACTGTCATGCTGCCTATCGCTGGAGAATAATATCCCCGAAAGGAGATGTTGACTTTGAGGACGGTATGTTTTCTTCAGCCACTTGAACCCGCCTCTTGTTCTTAGTCTTTTCAATCGCCATTGTCAGGTTTGCTCAGCAGGTTCTTGAGTTTAGCGAAAGGTGAATGTGTAGCCGTTGCCCCCTTATCGGTATCCGAATTATGAGTGGGCAACCATTCGGCGTCATGGGAGCGGGAGTGCTCGTTATCGTGGCAGTAGATACATAAGAGTTCCCAATTGCTCCCGTCGGGCGGATTGTTTTTATAATTATGGTCTTTGTGGTGAACAGTCAACTCCCGCAACTTTTTGCCCGAAAAATCACGACCGCAATTTGAACAGACCCATGGAAGGATCTTCAAGGCTTGTTCTCGGTATTCAACTTTTTTCATTTCCGAAATCTCTGAGGGTAATGAGGAACAAAGTGAACTTGAGCGGCGAGCTACGTTCTCCTTTGCATCATTTTTATTTCATAGCTCATAGTAACCATCGACCGTGTAAGTGCCTGGCATCACAACACTAAGCTTTTAACCATTGTGCATAAGCTTGAATATCGATCATTGGCACAGTACCGCTAAACTGAAGTTTAGATATAAGTTTAAATAAAAATGCTGTAGCTGGTTTACCACCAGGAAAAAAATTATAATCCTCTATTGGAGCATCAAAGAAATAATGCCCATGTGCAGCAACGCACCCCATATCAAGATGCATTTCTTTGCCACCCTCTTTGAGGGTATTACGTAAGGGCTCACCTAAAGCTGGGCTCCAATCGCTTTCTAATGTCAACAAGCCACCAATAATAGGAATTTGTGGTTTTGGAGGATAGATCCCGCCAGCGTGCGGTATTGGCAAACTTGTTCTATGTAATTTTCTAACACTCGCTACTTTCTTTTGCGCATATTCAACCTGCGCTGAATTTACAGATTGCTTTGCCTCAAAAACGGCATAAACGCTTTCGGCAGGGATTATTTTCTGTTCCTTAAAAAGGAATATGAAAGGAGAGTATTGACGATCAAATATAACAATATCTATTTGGTCACTAAAATTTCCTTCACTGTCTACAATGTGACCAGAAGTAGCTTCATATCGAGCCGGCAAATAGCCATTTAAAAGTTCTAACCACACTTGTTCACTTGCGTCACCCTTAGTTCCAGGGTGACCAAAGCACTTTCTCGCGGCAGATAACTTTTCGTGAATATCTTTATGCAATTCTGACAGCAGGATTTCAAGTGACCAATCTGACATCAGATATTCTCCTGAAATGGAGGAGTTGGTATCATCTCATATACTTTTTTAATGGCCACTTTTGTATTAACAGGCCCATCTGGATATGCGCTCAAAATCATTGCGGGTAATAACCGCTGAGTTAAATCTGAGTAAGTAAAACCATATGCCCGTTCAGGCATTGATCCCGTCAAGTTAACTATCACATCTATCTCTGCGTCATCAAACCCAAGAGGAGCTAGTGAGTTAGTAAGAACAGTCTTTCTCTGATCGATGTTTGGCCTTTCAAATATGAGTATATTTACCGCTCTCCTTTTTATTGCTGGATCTAGAGCATTTAATCTGTTTGTACACATTAGAACTACCGCCGGAAGACTATTATTGCTGATTCTATCGACTCCTCTAATTAGAGCATTAACACCGGCACGGTCTTCATGATGCATTTGAGAAGCTTCACGAGATTGAGCAAGTGCATCTGCTTCATCAATAAGAAGGATTACCCCCCCACGATTTTTACCTGATTCAGATTTAACTTTAGATGCTTCCATAATAGTGTGTTGAAATGCCGCAGAAATTAATTGCGTCATCTCTCCTACTCTACCTTGACCTCTTGTTGACAAACTTAGTGGGAAAAGTGAAACTTCAATACCTTCCTGCCTGGCGACAGAATCACCTATAGTTTCAGCTAGTTCTGATTTTCCAGTACCTACGTCTCCAGCGAGGACGACCAGTGGAGGACGATGAAGAAGAGTCTTTAACAATAACTTTGCTCTCGGATGGTGGGAGTGAAACCAGCTTTCTAATCCTGACGGATTAATATGCAAACTAATCATTTTGTTCAACATGTCCTTTTGACTATCCAACCCAACTAACCTGTTCAGACGTTCCTGAGCCGATATATCGGGAAAAGTCACAGATTGCTCAAAAAGTTCATTGAAACTCATATTTATGCCCATCAATAACTCCTCACGGTCTCACGTTGTAAAGCTCTTCCACCTGACGAATATAATTTGTCTTGGCTTAAATAGCCGTTAATTCCTGGCGCATCAGCAGTTGTTCTTTTAATGGGTATACAACTTTCAATTGCATCCTTTTCGTAGCTTGTTAGGCGATCCCACTTTGAATTGTAGGTAAGAAAACTATAAAATGATGCATTTTGAATGTCTGCTCCTGGCCTAATCCGACCAGGATCGTCATCAGTCATATAAATATTTGCAAAATCCATGGCCTTATATCTTAGTGTTGGTTCAATCCATTGACTGTTGCGTCGATACCCAAAGTCAACAGTGTCCAGACAGCCAGCTTTTAAAAGTTCGATAATTTCTTTTTCATAATCTGAAATGGCTGAATCAGAAGGTTGACCATATAATCTTTGCATTCTTTTCAAATCAGTCGCAACTTTAGAGGCTATATGTCTTGCGTGAGTTATAGTAAAAGTTTGTGTATCTGTTGCTGTATAAGAAAATGTCATCTGTCCCTCAAGCTTGAAAGGTTGTTCCAAAAACTTTTTGCCAATAATAAACAGTCTTTTCTTTTGTAGGTGCCGCAAGCGCTGCATCAATTGCATCTCCAGCATCTAATGCTGCATCGGCAATTGCATCGGCCTGATAATTTGTATATAATCGACTGACATTATTTTCTGCGTTAACAGGGTCAATAATTTGTACTGGTTCTGACAAATTTCCAACTAATTTAGGACTATAGTAATCATCAAAAACTATTCGTTCCCGTAAGTTAGTGTGCGCAATATATGTAAAAAAGTGCTGCAATGCTTCTGGATAGTCGGAGAAATCCAAGCCTTGATCACAAAGATGCGAAAGAATCATTTCTATCATGAAAGATTTGAATCTAAATCCTTCTCGTTCTCTCTTATTCTTACTAGCCCAATACTTAACAAGACGCACGACTTGTGAAAAGTGTCTTTCTTGGGTTTTTTTTCTTTTTCCTATAAATTCCAAATGAAGAGGAATGCTTGTCTTTAAAAAAGAACCATCTTCTTGGCTAACAAGATCTCCATACCATTGCGGATCGCTATGATAAAGGATGGGCACAATATCTACATCCAAACCAGTTCCACGAAAGGAGACCGTCACACTATAAGTTTGAGGTTTTATTTGATCAGGGCTGAAATTTGGAAATGCTTTTTTAAGACGCTCGACAAGATAAGTTAATAGCTCGCTTACGTCACTTGGAGCATCAACCCCACCAATATAGCAAGCCAAATCAATATCATTTAAAGACCGGAGAGCTGTTCCTTTTGCCAAACTGCCAGATAGCATCATCTTCTTAAGACTAAAGTCTGGATGCTCTGAAAGATAATTATCTAATTTCTCTCGAAGTCGCCTTGCTTGTGCTCTGAATTCATTTGCTTTTTCTTGAGGCAGGTTAACTTTGTCTTGAGCAAACTTTAGGATATCCCCATGATCGACGTGTTGGCGAGACATAAACAACCTCTCCAGGAAGGTTAAAATGGCGTATAAATTTAGGCTTACGATAAGTAGTGATTACATACATGTCAAACTCACCATACAACATATTGTATGCGCACCACTTTGTGGTACCACTAGGTGTTGCCTGCTGAGACAAACAAGACTGGCCAGTATATAGCGGAAATGATTTGGTCAAATTTGATGCTGTTCCCAATGACAGGAAAAACAAACGTCAAATAAGCGTCAAATGAAAGAAAGTGGGTCGGGAAAAAGAAAAAGCCGAACACCATATAAGTATCCGGTTCTATTAATTAATAGTTGTCGTAGCGGTAGAATTCGAACCTACGTCCTCCTGCTTCCTCAAGGAGTCGGTTTAGGCTCAGCCCTGTTGCATTTTGAAAATATGTCACCATCAAATGAGTTGGACGATTCTAGTAATAGTCCACGTATAATTCCAAATTATATGAACTATTCCCCGCAGCCTATCCTCCAACCTTCTATCGGAATAGTAGTAGTTATAAAATCATAGTAGATACAACTATATACGAACAATTGCAAAGAGTAGCCTCTCTTCTCTGTCTTGTCGTAAGCTCCTCACTCACATGCTTGCCTGACTGTTGGCTCTGGGATGGTATGGGAAGGGGTAGGGTATTGGTGGTACTCTGTGTAAGATATTACCTTGATATTATAGTATATTATACTATAGATTTAGTTAAGATCAGCAGCACATGTTTCAACTGATGGCCCTGTAGAAAAAGAGCTATGTCAAATATATGGTGTTACGACTTTAGTTTGGTAAAAACAACAGAAAATGATAAAAGTACCTGACAACAATGGCAGCTATTTGTATAGTCGCTTGTTGATGTGATTACTCTGAGTTATTACCAGATGTTGAATTGACAGCAACACAACAGGTACGGCTTAACACTATGACTGGCAAAATCGAATTTATAGATGGCACAAATAACATCCTTCTCATCGCTCCTCATGGCCATTCCAAAAATGACATGAATACGGGGAGACTGGCGAGGCTAATGGCAAAGAAGTTAGATTGCTATGCTGTAATCAACGAGCACTATCGTAGACCATACACAGATAAAGAAACGAAAATCAAATACAAAACCAACAAGAAGGATAGTGTCGTAAATCTCAATAATATAAGTAGCATCAAGTCAGCTAAAATGGAGGATGAGTTTCTCCAACCTATCTTTGACATAAAGAAAAGGATATTTGCAGTTGGCGCGAACGAGAAAATGTTCGTCATACTCCTACATGGAGTAGCTGACGATGATGAGAAAAAGATAGAGGTTACAAAAAATGAACCTTTTATCCTTGTTGGGTTCGGTAGGGGGAATGAACCAAGACTCTCTGCTGGCATCAAGTACGTCGAGGATTTTGTAAAATCGGTTGTTCAAAATAAGGAACACCCTATCGTTACTCGCATAGAAACAGGTGGGAAATATTCGGGTTGGGACAGGCAAAACCTAAATCAATTATTCACAGGTGTTGTCGATCCAAAAACAAAAGATGATAAGGTCCAGTCTATCCAATTGGAAATAAAATATACAGGATTTCGTGATATGGATAACCTCGACAAGACGGCAGACGTCCTTTCCTCTGCTTTGCGTGATATTGCAGGATTAAAGGAAGAAGATAAAAAGGAACCACAATCACCAGAAAAAGCGGTTGCTCCAGCGCCTGAACAAGACGAATCAACAGATGTAGATTGTTGGCTTCCAGAGAACGAGGTGATGAAGCCAAGCGCAAAAAATTCCATTCCAGTTACTGAAGAGCATCCAGACGAAGCCTTTGTCGAAGAAGCATTTTCTAAACTCGCTGGGATATTTTTCTCCCACTATCAAAATGCACTGTTAGAAGCAGGCAAGTATATCATTGACACATTTTACGATGGTGATGTCGAACGAGCCCGTCAGAAAAAACCTGTAAAAGAAGCATCATATACACAACTTGTTGAACGGCTTCAGGAAAGGAAAGAGGTTTCACCAAGAAAATCCTGGCTTTTCAATGCTGTTAATCTTGTCATACAAGAACACGATTTCGCTTCTGTCCAAGCGCTTGGACAGCTAAAGACCACGCAGAAACTTTTACTACTGCCGGTTCATGATGCCGACTGCAAGCAACGTTTGGCTATAGAGGCAGCTGAAAGAAATTATACAACAAGGCAGTTGGCGGAGGCGATTAAGAATTCGAAGCCCGAGCCAAAAGAAACTCTCCTCTCGTACATCAAAAAACCGGAAGAGCTGTTTTCTGGTGACAAAGAGCATATCTATTCGATGGCATCGCTGGAGGTATTACCGCCGAAAGAACGTGAAGCCATTAGAAAACAAATTTCAGGGGAAACTGAAAAAATCCAAGGCCAAATTGCCAATCAACAGCGCTATCTTCAACAGTATCAGATTATATTGAAGAACCTTCCAGAAACTGGCAAGGAAAAGACAGTTAAGAAAAGGTGAGCTTGCAGTGGGATTGCCAAGCCTGAAGAACTAAAACCGTGGCCAATACAGCGTATCCTTTAAGAAGAAGTGATCAGGTGCTATATCTTCTATGATTGATGCAAGAAAATGATAAACTTAAATGATTTAACAAAAGGCCTGCCAGCTATATCCCCATCATGGGGGGCGGCTTTAGCAGAGGCAGGCGGCGTATGTTTGGAGTCCCAGAACCATAAAAAGGGAACATGCATAAAGATTAGAGGTCTTACATCAAAAGAATATTCGTTAAAATGGCCAAAAATCTCCGACCAAATAAGACGGTCTTGGAATGTCTAACTGAAGCCACCCAATTTGGAGCTACAGCTGTTGCAGTACTATTAGTAAAGAAAGAAGTTGGATTCAGCGTCATAAACCGCGCCTGGAAAGGGGGCGGTTTTGATTATTGGCTCGGTCATGACGAATCTTTGCCTTTTCAAAATAAAGCTAGGCTTGAAATTTCGGGAATCCTAAACGGTAGCGATAGTAACATAAAAACAAGGGTTAAGCAGAAAATAAAGCAAACAGAACCATCTGATGGAACTTTACCTGCTTATATAGTAGTGGTCGAATTTAGCACTCCTGTCGCTGAAATTATAAATAAATGAAAAAGGTTGAGAAACTTCATAATAAATCTATGGAGTGTGCTGAAAACGCATTACTTCACCGGATGAAGGGCAAAGAAAAAGATGCCATTAGGTTATTTGAACAAGCTCTTTTCTTAGAAAAGCAGGCAATTGCAGCCCTTCCAAAAGGTCAAGTAGTTGAGCCTACTTTTTCGATATTGCATCGAAGTGCAGCTACATTAGCATTGGATTGTAATGCCATAAGGGAGGCAGAACAGTTAGTCGCAAAAGCCTTGTCATTTGATCCACCAGTCGAATTGGCAGAAGAGTTGAGAGATTTGTTGGAGAAAATTTACTTTCGAAGACATTTGGAATTGCGAGGGATATCTCTTCAAGAAGATGAGTTGCAAATGAGTCTGGCCGGACAAGGGGTAGGCTTTGGTATTGTTGAAAGCAAAGAATTTTTATCGCGGATTGAAGGTGTGTCAAAAATTATATATAGAATTGCAGAAAGAAGGCAAAGAAAGCCTTACAGGGAGAGTGGTGGGTTAAAAAAAGGCTTTAAAGAAAATTACGAGGTTTTCTTATCTGTTCCTAGAGCTGCAAGTTTTGCAGTTACATTGAAAATTGGTAAGCCAAAGGATCAACAAGATCTTCCTGGCTTTACTGGAACAAGAGAGATTGTTGATGAATTTTTGTTTCTGATTAATGCACTCGAGGAACGAAGATTTGAAGATATAAAAGAAAAAATTCAGGACGAGGCTTACTATACAAACTTCATAAATCTCGGCAAAACAATTGCTCCTGATGGTGAAAATATTAGTTTGATAGGATTTACATCAAGAAGAGGTGTAATAGAAAAACCTGCTACGATTACCAGAACTAGGAAAGAAATTGTAGAATCAACTTCGGCTTTAGAAACAACTGAAATAATAGTTTCAGATGCACTTTTAGAATCAACTTTAGTTGAGGTTCGTGGTTGTTTAAGGTTCGCAGATGCTACTTCCGGTGACAACGGATTAATCAAGATAGTTAATGAGGAAACACATGACTCGTATGATGTTAAAGTTCCAGAAGGCATGATGGAAGATATAGTTAAGCCAATGTGGAATTCTGTTGTCACAGTGAAAGGTTATAAAAGAGGGAAATGTATAGTTCTACTTGATATACAAGAGGATAAAAAATAGACGTGTTTCGTCATTCAATCCAAAATATCGGCAATTTTCAAAAGAGCTCGATGGAACTCCGGAAGTGAAAGTGCGGGAAAAGAAAAAAGCGAAGTCTGAAACCCCTGATGCCTCCTTCAGGTTGTTGGCCCACTTCATGACAACGATTATACAAATAAATTAAAATAAAACAGGAGGTTTCGATGAAGGCAATCGAGCAGGCGGAAAGAATTTATAGATGTTGTGTGCAAGCAGCCAAAAATGGAGAACCTATCACATACAGAATGGTTTTGGATCAACTTGGATACAGTGCTCGTGCCAGAGGGCATGCTATCAGGTATGGACTTGAGCTGGCATGGATCGCCTGCTCTAATGAAGGTTTGCCAAGTGTGACATCTATAGTTATCGATAAAACAACTGGAGCACCCTCTGAAGGATATTCTGTAGTCGATTGGAAAGAAGATGCTCGGGCAGGGTGAATTTCCTCTACTTTTTTTCTGATACAAATTCATCAACTTACGTTTAAAACTGGACAAACCCTTTCGTGTAAGGTACACTCTCCAAAATTTT
>JGI25320J50211_1000919_pt1 | contig 12948 bp, 6 predicted proteins | sample AutmiccommuBRH21_FD_50211 | JGI IMG/M metagenome (IMG submission 50211)
GGTGCGCTTGGCGAAAAGGCTCTTGCTGTCGAAGACATCAAGGCCCTGGCCACGCTGCCGTCGCTGGATGAACTGCGCGCCAAGCTCGTCGGTATGCTGAATACCCCGGCGACCCGCATCGCCGGTGTGCTTCAGGCCCCGGCGGGTCAGGTTGCCCGGGTCATTGCGGCCTATGGGCAAAAGCAGGGCGAGGCGGCCTAACCGAGCCTCCTGATCTATACCGATTACAACCGTTCAAGCCGTAGGAGATTTTACAATGGCAAACCTCGAACAACTCGTTGAAGACCTGTCCGGCCTGACCGTCCTTGAGGCGGCCGAGCTTTCCAAGATGCTGGAAGAAAAGTGGGGCGTTTCCGCCGCNGCTCCGGTGGCCGCCGCCGCCGCNGCTCCGGCTGCCGCCGCCGCTGTGGAAGAAGAAAAGGATGAATTCGACGTCATCCTGGCCGCTGCCGGCGAAAAGAAGATCAACGTGATCAAGGAAGTCCGCACCATCACCGGCCTGGGCCTGAAGGAAGCCAAGGACCTGGTCGAAGGCGCGCCGAAGTCCGTCAAGGAAGGCGTGAAGAAGGACGAAGCCGAAGCGATCAAGAAGCAACTGGAAGAAGCCGGCGCCACCGTCGAGCTGAAGTAGTTTCTTTTACTGAACACCGGGCGCCGCTCTGACGGCCGGTGACGAGTTCGGACCGCGGCGGGGCATTGAACGGCCCCCCGCGGTCCACCCGACTAAACCTTGTCCGCCCGTATCAGGTCTTGCCGGGACCGGGAAAGTGGATGAGGGGCCCCGCCGGGCCATCGGTCATGTGGCTGTCTCCCCGACACCTGACCGCGTCCGGATCAAGAGCAGGGCCAAGGCAATCGGTCACGGCGGCCGAGTGTCGAGGGGCGACCCCGTCGGAGATCCGGCCGGGGACACATATTTGTACGTCGTGAGGTCATTCAATGCCCAATACGTTTACCGGTCGCAAGCGCATTCGGAAGGATTTCGGCCGCCTGCAGTGCGTCGCCGAAATGCCGAATCTGATCGAAGTCCAGAAGACGTCCTACGAACAGTTCCTGCAGCGTGAAACCAAGCCCGAGGACCGGACCAATACCGGCCTTCAGGAGGTTTTCCGCTCCGTCTTCCCGATTCAGGATTTCTCAGAGCGCGGCACCCTTGAATTCGTCCGCTACGAGTTCGAGGAACCGAAGTACGACGTTGAGGAATGCCAGCAGCGCGGCATGAACTTCGCGGCGCCCTTGAAGGTGACNCTGCGGCTCGTGGTCTGGGACGTCGACGAGGAAACCGGCGCGCGGTCCATCCGCGACGTGAAGGAACAGGACGTCTACATGGGCGANATGCCGCTCATGACCGCCAACGGCACGTTCGTCATCAACGGCACCGAACGCGTGATCGTGTCGCAGATGCACCGCTCGCCGGGCGTGTTCTTCGACCACGACAAGGGCAAGACCCATTCGTCGGGCAAATACCTGTTCGCCGCCCGCGTGATCCCTTACCGCGGTTCGTGGCTGGACTTTGAATTCGACGCCAAGGATTTGATCTACGTGCGTATCGACCGTCGCCGCAAACTGCCGGTGACGACGCTGCTGATGGCGCTCGACAACGACGCCACGGAACTGCTGCGCGAGAAGCGGGCCGAGGANGGCAAGNCCCTCGACTCTCAGGAAATCTTCGGCATGTCGGCGGAAGACATCCTGGCCTACTTCTACGACAAGGTTGTGTTCGAGCAGGTCAAGGACGGCTGGAAGACGCCGCTGGCCGCCGAACGCATGAAGGGTCAGAAGCTGACCAGCGACCTGGTCAACGCCAAGACCGGCAAGGTGGTGCTTGAAATCGGCACCAAGATGACCGCGCGCACCATTGCCAAGCTGGAATCCTCCAATGTCGAGGAAATCCTGGTGCCGGCGGAAGACCTGATCGGCCGCTACATCGCCGAGGACCTCATCAACGAGGAAACCGGCGAGGTCTACATCGAATCCGGCGAGGAAATCACCGAGGAAGTCCTGGCCTCCTTCGCGGAAGCCAAGATTACCAAGGTTCCGACCCTGTCGATCGACCACATCAACGTCGGCCCCTACATGCGCAACACGCTCGCCGTGGACAAGAACTCGTCCCGCGAGGAAGCGCTGATCGACATCTACCGGGTCATGCGCCCGGGCGAGCCGCCGACGCTGGATACCGCCGAAGCCCTGTTCAAGGGACTGTTCTTCGATTCCGAACGCTACGACCTGTCGGCCGTCGGCCGCGTCAAGATGAACGCACGCCTGGGCTTCGAGACCGAGGATACGGTCCGTGTCCTGCGCCGCCAGGACATCCTTGAAGTCGTGCGCACCCTGCACGAACTGAAGGACGGCCGCGGCGAAATCGACGACATCGATCACCTCGGCAACCGTCGGGTGCGTTCGGTCGGCGAACTGATGGAAAACCAGTACCGCATCGGCCTGCTGCGTATGGAGCGCGCGATCCGCGAGCGTATGTCGTCCGTCGATATCGACACCGTCATGCCGCACGATCTGATCAACGCCAAACCGGCCGCCGCCGCGGTGCGCGAGTTCTTCGGCTCGTCGCAGCTGTCGCAGTTCATGGATCAGACCAACCCGCTGTCGGAAGTGACCCACAAGCGGCGCCTGTCGGCNCTCGGGCCGGGCGGCCTGACCCGCGAACGCGCCGGCTTCGAAGTGCGCGACGTTCACCCGACCCATTACGGCCGCATNTGCCCGATCGAAACGCCGGAAGGCCCGAACATCGGTCTGATCAACTCTCTGGCCACCTATGCCCGGGTCAACAAGTACGGCTTCATCGAAACCCCGTACCGCAAGGTCGAGGACGGCAAGGTCGCCTCCGACGTCGTGTACATGTCGGCTATGGAAGAAGGGCGCTATGTGATTGCCCAGGCCAACGCCGACCTGGACAAGAACGGCAAGTTCGTCGACGACCTGGTCAGCTGCCGCAAGGGCGGGGACTTCGTCATGGTCCGCCCGGAAGACATCGATTACATCGACGTCTCGCCGAAGCAGCTTGTCTCGGTCGCCTCGGCGCTGATCCCGTTCCTGGAAAACGATGACGCCAACCGCGCGCTGATGGGCTCGAACATGCAGCGTCAGGCCGTGCCGCTGATCAAGGCGGAAGCGCCGCTGGTCGGCACCGGCATGGAAGCACCGGTCGCCCGTGATTCGGGTGCGACCATCGTGGCGCGGCGCGGCGGCACCGTCGATCAGATCGACGCGACCCGCATCGTCGTCCACGCGGACGAGTCGGAAAGCACGAGCGCCGACACCGGCGTCGACATCTACTACCTGAACAAGTTCCAGCGTTCGAACCAGAACACCTATCTTCACCAGAAGCCTCTGGTGAAGGTCGGCGACCGGGTCGAAAAGGGCGATACCATCGCCGACGGTCCGTCCACGGACCTGGGCGATCTGGCCCTCGGCCGTAACGTGCTCGTCGCGTTCATGCCGTGGAACGGCTACAACTTCGAAGACTCGATCCTGATCAGTGAGCGCATCGTGAAAGACGACGTGTTCACCTCGATCCACATCGAGGAATTCGAAGTCATGGCCCGCGACACCAAGCTGGGTCAGGAAGAAATCACCCGCGACATTCCGAACGTCGGTGAAGAAGCCCTCAAGAACCTGGACGAAGCCGGCATCGTGTATATCGGCGCCGAGGTCGAGCCGGGCGACATCCTGATCGGCAAGGTNACGCCGAAGGGTGAAAGCCCGATGACGCCGGAAGAAAAGCTGCTGCGCGCCATCTTNGGCGAAAAGGCCTCGGACGTGCGCGACACGTCGCTTCGTCTGCCGCCGGGCGTCAACGGCACGATCGTCGAGGTCCGTGTGTTCTCGCGCCGCGGTGTCGACAAGGACGAACGCGCCCTGTCCATCGAACGGTCGGAAATCGAACGCTTGGCCAAGGACCGCGACGACGAACGCCGCATCCTGGAACGGTCCTTCGAAGCACGCCTGAAGGCGCTTCTGGTCAACCGCAAGGCCGCCGGCGGCCCGAAGGGGCTCAAGGCCGGCACCAAGCTGACCGACAACGTCCTGTCGCAGTACACTGTCGGCCAGTTGGCCCAGATCGTTGTCGAGAACGACAAGATCATGAAGGACGTCGAAGCCCTCAAGACCCAGTTCGAGGAAGACATCGCAAAGCTGCAGGAACGCTTCGACAACAAGGTCGACAAGCTGCAGCGCGGCGACGACCTGAGCCCGGGCGTCATGAAGATGGTCAAGGTCTTCGTTGCCGTGAAGCGCAAGCTTCAGCCGGGCGACAAGATGGCCGGCCGTCACGGCAACAAGGGGGTNATTTCCAAGATCGTGCCGATCGAGGACATGCCGCACCTGGAAGACGGCACGCCCGTCGACATCGTGCTCAACCCGCTTGGCGTGCCGTCGCGTATGAACGTGGGGCAGATTCTGGAAACCCACCTGGGCTGGGCCTGTGCCGGCCTGGGCCGCCAGATCGGTAGCCTGATGGAGGAAATGCACGCGACCAACGGCGACAACAAGAAGCTGAAGGCGCTGCTCAAGGACATCTACGGCAACGACGTCTACAAGTCGGATATCGCCGACCTGACCGACGAAGAGGTTGTCGAACTGGGCACCAACCTGACNTTCGGNGTGCCGATCGCGACGCCGGTGTTCGACGGTGCCCGGGAATCCGACATCGTCGAAATGCTGGAGAAGGCAGGGCTCGATTCCTCCGGTCAGATGGTCCTGATCGACGGGCGGACGGGCGAAACCTTCGAACGCAAGGTCACGGTGGGCTACATCTACATGCTGAAGCTCCACCACCTGGTCGACGACAAGATCCACGCGCGTTCCATCGGCCCGTACTCGCTGGTCACCCAGCAGCCGTTGGGCGGCAAGGCGCAGTTCGGCGGCCAGCGTTTCGGCGAAATGGAAGTCTGGGCCCTCGAAGCCTACGGCGCCGCGTATACGCTGCAGGAAATGCTGACCGTGAAGTCGGACGACGTGTCCGGCCGCACCAAGGTCTACGAAGCCATCGTCCGAGGCGACGATACCTTCGAAGCCGGGGTGCCGGAATCCTTCAACGTGTTGGTGAAGGAACTGCAGTCGCTCGGCCTGAACGTGGAAATGAACTAAGCGCACTGACGCGCACTCATAAGAGAACAAGCGTCATTTAGCGCTTTGAAGGAGAAGTAGACATGAACGAACTGATGCGCATCTTCGGGACGCCTGCGGCGACCCAGCAGTTCGACGAACTTAAGATCTCCATCGCTTCGCCGGAACGTATCCGGTCCTGGTCGTTCGGCGAAATCAAGAAGCCGGAAACGATCAACTACCGCACGTTCAAGCCGGAGCGGGANGGTCTGTTCTGCGCNCGCATCTTCGGTCCGATCAAGGATTACGAATGCCTGTGNGGCAAGTACAAGCGGATGAAGTACAAGGGCATCATCTGCGAAAAGTGCGGCGTGGAAGTCACCTTGCAGAAGGTCCGTCGCGAGCGCATGGGCCATATCGAGCTGGCGTCGCCGGTCGCCCACATCTGGTTCCTGAAGTCGCTGCCGTCGCGCATCGGCCTGCTGGTCGACATGACCCTGAAGGATCTGGAACGGGTTCTGTATTTCGAGAACTACGTGGTGGTCGAACCCGGCCTGACGCCGCTCAAGCTGCACGAGATGCTGACCGAAGAGCAGTATCAGAACGCGGTCGATGAATACGGCGAGGATTCCTTCACCGCCGGCATCGGCGCCGAGGCCATCCGCGACATGCTGTCGTCGATCGACCTTGAGGAAGAACTGACCAACCTGACCATGGACCTGGAGGAAACCGGGTCCGAGGCCAAGCGTAAGAAACTGGTCAAGCGCCTGAAGCTGATCGAGGCCTTCATCGCCTCCGAAGCGCGCCCGGAATGGATGATCCTGGAAGTCGTNCCGGTCATCCCGCCNGAACTGCGCCCGCTGGTNCCGCTGGANGGCGGCCGCTTCGCGACGTCGGATCTCAACGACCTGTACCGCCGCGTCATCAACCGCAACAACCGTCTGAAGCGGCTGATCGAACTGCGTGCACCTGAGATCATCATCCGCAACGAAAAGCGCATGTTGCAGGAATCCGTCGATGCNCTGTTCGACAACGGCCGCCGCGGCCGCGCCATCACGGGNGCCAACAAGCGCCCGCTGAAGTCGCTGTCGGACATGCTGAAGGGCAAGCAGGGCCGGTTCCGCCAGAACCTGCTGGGCAAGCGCGTCGACTATTCCGGCCGTTCGGTCATCGTCGTNGGCCCGGAACTGTTGCTCCATCAATGCGGTTTGCCGAAGAAGATGGCGCTCGAACTGTTCAAGCCGTTCATCTATTCCAAGCTCGAACTCTACGGCATGGCGACCACCATCAAGGCGGCCAAGCGCATGCTGGAAAAGGAACGCCCCGAAGTCTGGGACATCCTTGAAGAGGTCATCCGCGAACACCCGGTCATGCTGAACCGCGCGCCGACCCTGCACCGTCTGGGCATCCAGGCGTTCGAGCCGGTGCTGATCGAAGGCAAGGCCATTCAGCTTCACCCGCTGGTCTGCGCCGCCTTCAACGCCGACTTCGACGGCGACCAGATGGCCGTGCACGTGCCGCTGTCGCTCGACGCGCAGTTGGAAGCCCGCGTGCTGATGATGTCGACCAACAACATCCTCAGCCCGGCCAACGGCAAGCCGATCATCGTTCCGTCGCAGGACATCGTTCTGGGTCTCTACTACATGACCATGCAGCGTGACGGCGAGAAAGGCGAGGGCATGCTGTTCGGCGATGCCGGCGAAATCCAGCAGGCGCTGGACGCCGGCGTGATCAGCCTGCACGCCAAGATCACGGCCCGCTACCGCACCGTGGACGAAAACGGCGATCCCGTGGTTCAGCGCGTGGAAACGACGACCGGCCGTTTGATGCTGTCGGAAATCCTGCCGCGCAATCCCAAGATCAAGTTCGATCTGATCAACAAGGTGCTGACCAAAAAGGACATCACCACCCTGATCGACGAGGTCTACCGATTCTGCGGTCAGAAGGAGACGGTGATCTTCTGCGACCGCATGATGACGCTGGGCTTCGGCTATGCCTGCCGCGCCGGCATCTCGTTCGGCAAGGACGATCTGGTGATTCCGAAGGAAAAGGAAAAGCTGGTCGCCGAAACCGAAGCGCGGGCCAAGGAATTCGAAAAGCAGTACATGGACGGCCTGATCACCCAGGGTGAAAAATACAACAAGGTGGTCGACGCCTGGGCCCAGTGCACGGACCGGGTCGCCGACGCCATGATGAAGGACATCTCGACGGAGCGCCCGGGCGAGCCCGTGAACTCGGTCTACATGATGGCCCACTCCGGTGCCCGTGGCTCGGCCGCTCAGATGAAGCAGCTTGCCGGCATGCGCGGCCTGATGGCCAAGCCGTCNGGTGAAATCATCGAAACGCCGATCATTTCCAACTTCAAGGAAGGCCTGACCGTGCTGGAATACTTCAATTCCACCCACGGTGCCCGTAAGGGTCTGGCCGACACCGCCTTGAAGACGGCGAACTCCGGTTACCTGACCCGCCGTCTGGTCGACGTCGCGCAGGACTGCATCATCGTCGATCACGACTGCGGCACCGACGGCGGCCTGACCATCAGCGCCATCGTCGAGGGCGGCGAAGTGATTTCGCCGCTGTCGGAACGGATCCTCGGCCGCACCGCGGCCGACGACATCCTGCACCCGACGACGGGCGATGTGATCGTGGCCAAGAACGAAATGGTCGTCGAAGAGCATTGCGCGGCGATCGAGGAAGCGGACGTGGAAACCGTGCGCATCCGTTCGGTCCTGACCTGCGAGCAGAAGGACGGTGTCTGCGGCAAGTGCTACGGCCGTGACCTGGCCCGCGGCACGACCGTGAACATCGGCGAAGCGGTCGGCGTCATCGCGGCTCAGTCCATCGGCGAGCCGGGCACCCAGCTGACCATGCGGACCTTCCACATCGGCGGCGCCGCCCAGCGCGGCACCGAGCAGTCGGCCATCGAAGCCTCGGCGGATGCCAAGGTCGAGCTGCGCAACTGCACCACGGTCAAGAATTCGGCCGGGGTCGAGGTCATCATGGCGCGTAACGCCGAACTCTTGCTGATCGACAACAAGAAGCGCGAACGGGCACGCCACCGTATTCCGTACGGTGCCCGTCTGTTGGTCAAGGACAAGGCCAAGGTCGAACGCGGCGACAAGATGGCGGAATGGGATCCGTTCACCCTGCCGATCCTCACGGAGAAGGAAGGGACGGCCAACTATGTCGATCTGGTCGAAGGTCTGTCCATCACCGAGCGCATGGACGAAGCCACCGGCATCGCGTCCAAGGTCGTCATCGACTGGAAGCAGCAGCCGCGTGGTAACGATCTGAAGCCGCGCATCACCCTGCGCGACGACAAGGGCGAGGTCATCGCCCTGGATAACGGTCTCGAAGCCCGTTACTTCCTGTCCGTCGACGCCATCCTGTCCGTGGAAAACGGCCAGCGCGTCTATGCCGGCGACGTGATCGCCCGCATCCCGCGTGAATCGGCCAAGACCCGCGACATCACGGGTGGTCTGCCGCGCGTCGCGGAACTGTTCGAAGCCCGCAAGCCNAAGGATCACGCGATCATCGCCGAAAACGAAGGCCGCGTGGAATTCGGCAAGGACTACAAGAACAAGCGCCGCATCCTGGTCGTGCCGACCGAGGACGGGGAAGAGCCCGTGGAATANCTGATNCCCAAGGGCAAGCACATCTCGGTTCAGGAAGGCGACTATGTGCGNGTCGGTGACGCGCTCATGGACGGTAACCCGGTGCCGCACGANATCCTGCGTGTGCTGGGCGTTCCGGCTCTGGCGGAGTACCTGATCAACGAGATCCAGGACGTCTACCGCCTGCAGGGCGTGAAGATCGATGACAAGCACATCGAAGTCATCGTTCGCCAGATGCTGCAGAAGGTCGAAATCACCGAAGCGGGGGATACCACGCTGCTGGTCGGTGAGCAGATCGACCGGGTCGAAATGGACGAAGCCAACGCTCAGGCGGCGGCGCGCGGNGGCAAGCTGGCCCATGGGGAGCCCGTCCTTCAGGGGATCACCAAGGCCAGTCTGCAGACGCGGTCCTTCATCTCGGCGGCGTCGTTCCAGGAAACCACCCGTGTGCTGACCGAGGCGGCGGTTTCCGGCAAGGTCGATCACCTGATCGGNCTGAAGGAAAACGTCATCGTCGGGCGTCCGATTCCCGCCGGTACGGGTGCGATCATGAAGAAATTCCGCGCCATTGCCACGGCACGGGACGACGATGCGGCCGCGGTCGACGCGGAAAACAAGGAATCGGCCGCTCTGGCGGCCAGCGAAGCCGCGCAAACGGTCGACGCGGACTGATAACGGGATTCGATGCCTCCCCAAATCCCCAGGAATTGGGGCGGGGAGGCATCGCCGTTCTCTTTGTTACAGGCGGATTACCCTTGGATTTCCGCCGTTTTTTGCCGGCCAATTTAATGCCGGTTTCCGCTTGACGGCGGGGGGGCGCGTCCATATAGTGCGCTCCACTTCGCAGGGGCCGGTGGTGGTGCCTCAAAAGGCTTGGAATTCCGGGCTTTTTTAGGCACTAAACGCGACCCTCGATGCGGCAAGTGTAGGGATGTTTTTTCCGAACGGCTCCTCAGGGCCGCCTCGTTTGAGGCCTTGAGGTTGTCGTTTTTGCCCTTTAAAGGGCAGCGCGCGGCGCCAGGGTGATCCCCACCCGAATAATTCAGGGGATCTGCTTCTGAGCGTCGTTTCCGTTGAAGAGACGTCTTTCGCGCCGGTGGCGCGCTGGGAATTACGGCGCACCGCAAGGGCGCTTAGGACATAACGAAGGTTTGGCCGGACCATGAGGTCCGGCGCGGCAAGGAATTGAGAAACGTATGCCGACGATTAACCAATTGATCCGCAAGCCGCGGAAGGCGCCCTCGACCTCCAACAAGGTTCCGGCGTTGAAGGCCTGCCCGCAAAAGCGCGGTGTCTGCACCCGTGTCTACACGACGACCCCGAAGAAGCCGAACTCGGCCCTTCGTAAGGTTGCCCGTGTGCGCCTGACCAACGGGTTCGAAGTCACCAGCTACATCCCGGGCGAGGGCCACAACCTGCAGGAACACTCGGTCGTCCTCATCCGTGGCGGCCGCGTCAAAGATTTGCCCGGTGTGCGTTATCACATCCTGCGCGGCGTCCTCGACACCCAGGGTGTNTCCGACCGCCGCCAGCGCCGTTCGAAATACGGCGCCAAGCGCCCGAAGTAAGGAGTTCGACTCATGTCCCGTCGCCATCGCGCAGAAAAACGTGAGATTCTTCCGGACCCCAAGTTCGGGGATCTGGTTCTGTCCAAGTTCACCAACAGTCTGATGTACGACGGCAAGAAGTCGGCCGCGGAACAGATCGTCTACGGTGCCATGGATNTGATTGAAAAGAAGACGAGCAACGATCCGCTCAAGGTCTTCCATGAAGCGCTGGACAACGTGAAGCCGTCCATCGAGGTGCGCTCCCGCCGTGTCGGTGGCGCNACCTATCAGGTGCCGGTCGAAGTCCGCTCCGACCGNCGTCAGGCGCTCGCCATCCGCTGGTTGATCGACCATGCGCGCAAGCGTTCCGAAAACACCATGACCGAACGGTTGTCGGGCGAGCTTCTGGATGCCGCCAACAACCGTGGCGCCGCGGTGAAAAAGCGGGAGGACACGCACCGGATGGCCGAGGCCAACAAGGCCTTCTCCCACTACCGGTGGTAACCCCAGGGTTTATGGATTAAATACATGGCACGCCAAACTCCCCTCGATCGTTACCGTAATATCGGCATCATGGCTCACATCGATGCCGGCAAGACGACCACGACCGAACGCATCCTTTACTACACCGGCAAGTCCTACAAGATCGGCGAAGTCCACGACGGCAACGCCACCATGGACTGGATGGAGCAGGAGCAGGAACGCGGCATCACCATCACGTCCGCCGCGACCACGACCTTCTGGCGTGATCACCGCATCAACATCATCGACACCCCGGGCCACGTCGACTTCACCATCGAAGTCGAACGCTCGCTGCGCGTGCTCGACGGTGCTGTCGCCGTGTTCGACTCGGTCGCCGGCGTCGAGCCGCAGTCCGAAACCGTGTGGCGCCAGGCCGACAAGTATGGCGTGCCGCGCATGTGCTTCATCAACAAGATGGACCGCACCGGCGCCGACTTCTACCGCTGTGTCGATATGATCATCGACCGTCTGGGCGCCACGCCGATGGTGCTGCAGCTGCCGATCGGCTCCGAGGACAAGTTCCTGGGGGTCGTCGATCTGGTGAAGAACCGGGCCATCATCTGGAAGGATGAAAGCCTGGGCGCTGAATTTGAGTACAAGGACATCCCCGCCGATCTCGCCGACAAGGCCGCGGAATACCGCGAAAAGCTCATTGAGCTGGCCGTCGATCAGGACGACGCGGCAATGGAAGCCTATCTGGAAGGCAACGAGCCTGACGCCGCAACCCTGATGAAGTGCATCCGCAAGGGCACCCTGGCCGGTGACTTCGTTCCCGTGCTGACTGGTTCTGCCTTTAAAAACAAGGGCGTGCAGCCGCTTCTTGATGCGGTGGTCGATTTCATGCCGGCGCCGACCGACGTTCCCGCCATCAAGGGTGTGGACGCCGACGATCCGGAAAAGGAAATCGAGCGCAACAACTCCGACAGCGAGCCCTTCGCGGCTCTGGCGTTCAAGATCATGAACGACCCGTTCGTCGGTAACCTGGGCTTCGTGCGCATCTATTCGGGCAAGCTCGAAGCCGGCTCTTCGGTCATGAACACGGTGAAGGGCAAGCGCGAACGCGTCGGCCGTATGCTGCTCATGCATTCCAACAACCGTGAAGAAATCAAGGAAGCCTTCGCCGGCGACATCGTCGCCCTGGTCGGTCTCAAAGACACCACGACCGGCGATACGCTTTCCGATCCGTCGAACCAGGTTATCCTGGAGCGCATGGAATTCCCCGAGCCGGTCATCGAAGTGGCCGTCGAGCCGAAGACCAAGGCCGACCAGGAAAAGATGGGGGTCGCCCTCAACCGTCTGGCTGCCGAAGATCCGTCCTTCCGCGTGACCACCGACCAGGAAAGCGGCCAGACCGTGATCAAGGGCATGGGGGAACTTCACCTGGAAATTCTGGTCGACCGCATGCGCCGCGAATTCAAGGTCGACGCCAACGTCGGTCAACCGCAGGTCGCGTACCGCGAAACCATCAGCCGCGCAGCCGATGTGGACTATACCCACAAGAAGCAGACCGGCGGTTCGGGGCAGTTCGCGCGGGTCAAGATCAAGTTCGAGCCGATCCCCGAGGGCTTTGAGTTCGAGAACACCGTCGTCGGCGGCAACGTGCCCCGGGAATACATTCCGGGCGTCGAAAAGGGCCTCAAGTCCTCCATGGACTCGGGCGTTCTGACCGGCTTCCCCGTGACCGGGATCAAGGCCACGCTCTATGACGGCAACTACCACGACGTCGATTCCAGCGTCATGGCCTTCGAAATCGCCGCTCGCGCGGCGTTCCGTGAAGGTTGCCGTCAGGCCGGCCCGCAGTTGCTGGAGCCGATGATGAACGTCGAGGTCGTCACCCCGGAAGAGTACATGGGCGACATCATCGGCGACCTGAACTCGCGCCGCGGGCAGGTCAACGCCATGGATCAGCGCGGCAACGCGCGCGTCATCGACGCCCATGTGCCGCTGGCCAACATGTTCGGCTATGTGAACACGCTGCGTTCACTGAGCCAGGGCCGCGCCCAGTTCACCATGCAGTTCGACCACTACGAAGTGGTTCCGTCCCAAGTTTCAGAGGAAATCCAGACCCGTCTGGCCGGTTAAGGCCAAGGCGCCGAAGGGAGTATCAAGAGATGGCGAAAGAGAAGTTTGAACGTAATAAGCCGCACTGCAACATCGGCACGATNGGCCATGTTGACCACGGCAAGACGTCGTTGACGGCGGCG
>JGI25320J50211_1000934_pt1 | contig 12713 bp, 7 predicted proteins | sample AutmiccommuBRH21_FD_50211 | JGI IMG/M metagenome (IMG submission 50211)
CGGGAGGTGCTTCCGCCCCGGCTCGTCGCCGTGGATGGCGGCGACCAGCACGTCGACGCACGTGCCGCCCAGTTCCGTGAACGGCTGCGCCACCGTCGTCAGCGGAGGCGCGAAGTAGCCGGAGCCGAGTGAATCGTCATAGCCGACCACCCGGATGAGCGCGGGGACGTCGACGCCGGCGTCGCGCAGCCCGGACAACAGGCCGAGGGCGGTGGCGTCGTTGCCGCAGAAGACGGCATCGGGCAGGTCGCCGTCGCTGAGGAGCACCTGGGCGGCGGCGTACCCGGATTCGGCCGACCAGTCCCCCACCCTCACGGCCGGGACGGGGAGGTCGGCGGCGCCGAGCGCCTCGCGCCAGCCCACCATGCGCTCGCGCGCGTCGAACCAGTCCAGTGGGCCGGAGATGTGCTCGATCCGGCGGCACCCCCGTGCGATGAGGTGCTCGGTGGCCAGCCGCCCCCCGAGACGCTGGTCCACCGAGACGACGCGGTAGCCCTCGCCCGGCGCCATGTCGGCGACCATGACGGTCGGGATGCCGGTGGAGTGCTCGCGCGCCAGGCGCGCCATGGCCTCGTGGGGGGCCACCACGGCGATCCCCTCGACGCCACGGTCCCGGAAGCCGCGGAACACGGCGGCGACCTCGTCGTCGGACGGGTTCTCCAGGGCCGCCACGAGTGTGGCGTAGCCGGCGCGCCGCGCCGCGACCTCGATGCCGGCGACCGTGTTGGACGGGCCGACGTAGCCGGCGCCGGTCCACACGACGCCGAGCAGCGCCGTCTGTTGCGTGATGAGCGCGCGGGCCGCGAGGTTGCGGCTGTAGCCGAGGTCGCGCATCGCGGCCTCCACCCGCTCCCGCGTCGCGGGGCGCACCTGCTCCGGGCTGTTGAGGACCCGCGACACCGTCTGGTGGGACACGCCCGCCAGACGGGCCACGGCCATCATCCCCGGGGGCCGGCCGGTTGACCGTCCCCGCGGGGATGCTGCGGCAGGCTCAGACGCCCTGGACGAGGCGATGGTAGGCCTGCTCGAGACGGCGCTCCTGCGCGAAGCCGCGCGTCGTGGTGTGCTCGTCGATGACCGCCAGCTCCATGCCGGCGATCTCGGCGAAGTCCTCCCACATCTCGCGGGTGGTGGCGGTCGACATCGCGGTGTGGTGCGCGGCGCCGGAGATCAGCCAGCACTCGGCCGAGGTCGCGAAATCGGGAGCCGGCTCCCAGACGGCGCGGGCGACGGGCAGGTTCGGCAGCGGGGCGTCGGGCTCCACATTCGTCACCACGTTCATGGTGAGGCGGAAGCGCTCGCGCATGTCCGCCATGGCGACGACGAGCGCCGGGCCCGGGTCGGCGTCGAAGACCAGGCGCACCGGGTCCTCGCGGTCGCCGATGCCGAGCGGGTGGATCTCCAGCTTCGGCTTGGCGGTGGTCAGCGAGGGGCACACCTCGAGCATGTGGGCGCCGAGGATCTTCTCCCTGCCCGGGGTCATCTCGTAGCAGTAGTCCTCCATCAGGGAGGCGCCGCCGGGCAGGCCGTAGCCCATCACCTTGGCGAGACGCACCAGGATGGCCGTCTTCCAGTCGCCCTCGGCGCCGAAGCCGTAGCCGGCGTCCATCAGACGCTGCACGGCCAGGCCGGGGAGTTGCTTGAGCCCGCCCAGGTCCTCGAAGTTCGTGGTGAACGCGCCGAACTTGCCAGCCTCGAGGAAGCTGCGCAGGCCCAGCTCCTGCCGCGCGCCGTAGCGCAGGGCCTCGTGCCGGTCGCCGCCCTTGCGCAGCTCGGGCACGACGTCGTACAGCTCCTCGTACTCGGCGACCAGCGCGTCGATGGCGGCGTCATCGACGGCGTCCACCGCGGCGACGAGGTCGTTGACGCCCCACGTGTTGACCGACACACCCAGCCGCAGCTCGGCCTCCGTCTTGTCACCCTCGGTGACGGCGACGTTGCGCATGTTGTCGCCGAAACGGGCGAGCTTCGTGTGGTGCAGCGCGTCCCAGCCGGCCGCCGCGCGGGCCCACGTGCCGATCTTCTCCTGCACGACGGCGGTCGACGCGTGGCCGACGACGGTGCGGCGCGCCTTGCCCAACCGCGACGCGATGTAGGCGAACTCGCGGTCGCCGTGGGCGGACTGGTTGAGGTTCATGTAGTCCATGTCGATGGTGTCCCACGGCAGGCCCATCGAGGCCTGCGTGTGCAGGTGCAGCATCGGCTTGTCGAGGGCCGCCAGGCCGAGGATCCACATCTTGGCGGGCGAGAAGGTGTGCATCCAGGTGATGACACCGATGCAGGCGGGCTCGGCGTTCGCGGCGAGCATCTCCGTGCGGATGGCGTCGCGGTCCTTGAGCGTGGGGCGGTGCACGATCTTCACCGGGATGGCGTCGGCGCCGTCGAGGAGGGCGGCGACCTCGGCGGACTGCTGGGCGACCTGCTCCAGGGTCTCGGGGCCGTAGAGGTCCTGGGATCCGGTGAGGAACCAGATCTCCTTGCCGTCGAAGGGATTCTGCATGGGGTTCTCCTGAGGGATTGGGATCGTCGGCCCTTGTCATCCTCGGTGGCGACACGGCCTGATGTGAACGTTCACATCCTACGGCCGGACGCCCTGCGTGTCCACCCCACGCCCCGTCCGCTGAGGTCGCGCCTGCCCGTTCGCTGAGGTCGCACCCGACGGCGGAGCCGTCCGGGCGAGTCTCGAAGCCGACGCCACCCCGCTCGCTGAGGTCGCGCCCGACGGCAGAGCCGTCCGGGCGAGTCTCGAAGCCGACGCCGCAAGGCGTCGATCTCCCAACCCCGTTCGCTGAGGTCGCACCCGACGGCGGAGCCGTCCGGGTGAGTCTCGAAGCCGACGCCGTAGGCGTCGATCCCCCGAGCGCAGCACGGATGGCAGCCATACTCGGGCTTCGGGGCGGTTGAGGGCGTGATGGCGGAGTTCGACGGCGTGTCGTGCTGGCGAGGGCGGCCCGTTCGCCGAGGTCGCGACCCCGTTCGCTGAGGTCGCGCCCGACGGCGGAGCCGTCCGGGCGAGTCTCGAAGCCGACGCCGCAGGCGTCGATCCCTTAGCCCCCTCCCCTGAAGGCGTGGGGAGCCGTGACCCGACGCCCGGGCGGCCCTTGTTGTCCTGTGTTCTGTTCGGCTGACGGTGTCGCTGGGGTTGAGTATCGAGGCCGCCCGAGCGTCGGCTCCCGTCTCCCCACACTGGTTCGGGCGGTGGCATGGCCGGGTCCGGGTGCGTGCCGGTGGGGCGGCCCTGGCACGGGTTCGTCTAGGCGGGACGCCAGCCGGGCGATCCTCGGGTTGGGCATCACTGCGCAAAGCCGCCCCACCGTCCCACCCCCTCGCGGACCCCGCTCGCTGAGGTCGCGACCACCCGTTCGCTGAGGTCGCGCTCTCTCGTTCGCTGAGGTCGCGCCCGGTGCGCAGCACCCGCGCGAGTCTCGAAGCCGACGCCGCAGGCGTCGATCCGTGACCGAACCGCCGATCCGAAATTGTCAGTGCCCCCCAAAATAATAGATCAGATGAGCGACTTGCGGGATCTCGGGCAGCGGCACCTCGCCGCACTCTGGGACGCCGCGCGCTCCCTCGACAAGGATCCGGGCGCCGCGGCAGAGCGTCTCGCCACACTGGTCACCGCAGTCACCGAGGCCGAAGCCCAACTCGCCGGGTTACGCCTCCACCTGCTGCATGAGGCGAAGCTGGCCGCGGCGGAGGCCGTGATCGAGGGGGTGCGGCAGTCGGTGCGCACCACCCCCGCCCAAGCCACCGCCAGTCTCCGGCTCGCGCAGGATCTGTGTGACAGGTTCCCGCTGATCAACGCCGCCTTGAACAACGGCTCGATCTCATTGGCGCAGGCCGACGCCATCGTCGCCGGCTTGCGGAAACTGCCCGCCCGGTTGACCCGGGCGGAACTGACGCGCTGCGAGGAGGAGATCCTTGCCCACGTCGACACCCTCGGCCCCTCGGAACTGCGGGTGCTCGCGGCGCGGCTGGTGGAGGTGATCGATCCGGACGCCTCGGATGCGGATGATGCGAAGCGATTGGCGCGGGAGGAGGAGGCGGCGCATCGGGGTCGGTTCCTGCGCATCGCGCCGGACTACCACGGCTCGATGCGCATCACCGGACAACTCCCGGTCTCCGACGCGGCACTGCTGACCGCGCAGTTGGATGCGTTGATGCCCGACGCCTCCACCTACACCGCCGCAGGAGAGGCCCCGTCACGCGACGCCAGGCGTGCCGACGCGCTGGTCCTGCTCACCCAGAAAGCCGCCAACACCGGAACGCTGCCCAGGCATGGCGGGGACAGGCCGCAAGTGCACGTCACCCTCGACCTCGACACCCTCACCACCGGACTCGGTCGGGTTGGCCTCATCGGTGCCGACGACGTCGACGGCCTGCCAGCCGGCGAAGTGCGGCGACTCGCGTGCGACGCCGGCATCATTCCCGTCGTGTTGGGTGGACCATCCCGGCTGCTGGACGTGGGCCGCACCTACCGCACCTTCACACCCGGCCTGCGGGCCGCGCTGGTGCAGCGCGCGACGGGGGTTGCGCGTTCCCCGGCTGCACAGCCACCCCGGCCTGCTGTGAAGCGCATCACATCGTCCCCTGGTGGCAGGGCGGCGACACCCGGCTAGGAAACGGGGTACTCCTCTGCCCGCACCATCACCGCCTGGTGGAGCCCGACCCGTTGCAGTCGGAGCAGTCGCAGTGGCGGGTGGATCTCGACCCGGTCACCGGGCTGCCGTGGTTCACCCCACCCAGACACATCGACCCGGCCAGACGCCCACGACAACACCGCCGCTTCCGACTCCAACAGATCAAGGCCGGGGCACCACCCTGCCCAGAAGACGACCCGCCCAACACGGACCCGCCCGACTCTCCCGACACCGCTCCGGCAGACCACCGGCCGGACCTGGACGACCTCATCCGCCGCTCCGCCGCCATCTGGGGCGACGGCACCTGACCCGCACCCAGGGGGATCGACGCCTACGGCGTCGGCTTCGAGACTCGCCCGGACGGCTCCGCCGTCGGGCGCGACCTCAGCGAACGGACAGGCACGACCGCAGCGAGCGGGGTTGGGGGATCGACGCCTACGGCGTCGGCTTCGAGACTCGCCCGGACGGCTCCGCCGTCGGGCGCGACCTCAGCGAACGAGGTCGGCACGACCTCAGCGGACGGGTGGCGCGACCTCAACGTCGGTGGGGAATCCCGCGAGGGGGTGGGACGGTGGGGCGGCTGCGCGCAGTGACGCCCAACCCGACGATCACCCAACTGGCGTCCCGCCTAGACCAACCCGACCCAGGGCCGTCCCACCGGCACGCACCCGAACCCGCCCACGCCACCGTCGGAACCAGTGTGGGGAGACGGGAACCGACGCTCGGGCGGCCTCGACTACTCAACCCCAGCCAGTCGGTCAGCTGAACAGGGCACCCGGCTACGAGGGCCGCCCGAGCGTCGGGTCGCGGCTCACCGCACCTTCAGGGAATGGGGTCAAGGGATCGACGCCTGCGGCGTCGGCTTCGAGACTCGCCCGGACGGCTCCGCCGTCGGGCGCGACCTCAGCGAACGGACAGGCGCGACCTCAGCGAACCGCTTCTGCCCGGCAGGCTCAGGGAACCGGCCGGACGAGGTGGCCCTCGAGTCGGGTTCGCGTGACGTCGTCGAGCGGCGTCTTCCTGCCGTCGAGATCGGCACACACCAGCACGGTCCGCCCGCGCACGGCCACGGCGCCACTGACCGGGTCGATGATCTCCGTCGCCAGGGTGATCGACGACGACCCGATCGCCACCGGCGCGACCAGCACCTCGTAGGGGTCCATGCGGTGGTCCATCTGAGCCAGGTAGTCGACGTCCTGCCGCGCAACGAGCCACAGGTGGCGACTCTCCCGCGACCCCGCCCGCGCCATCGTCGGATCCCACCTCGTGGTGGCCGTGATCCGGGCCTGCTGCACGTAGTCGAACACCTTGGCGTTGTTCACGTGCCCGTAGGCGTCGAGGTCCGTCCACCGCACGGGCAGCGGGACCCTGGTCCCCCGCCCGTCGAGGGCCGGCACCGCGACCTCCCGCAGCGGCTCGGCCGTCATGCGGTGACCGGCCAGGAACTCCCGATAGGCCGGGAGCAGCCGGGTCGGCGACTGCGCGTCGAAGTCGAACGGGCACAACAGGGTGCGGGCCCGTACTGCCGGCTCCCCCGCCTGCCGGATCTCGTAGGCGAGCACGATCCGGGCTGCGCCCAGCTCCGCGACGCCGAGCGTGACGTGGACGCCGTCATCCGTGTAGTCGATCGCGCGCCGGTACTCCACCTGGTGCGACACGACGACGACCCCGCTGTCCAGCAGGTCCGACGCCGGCCCGCTGCGCAGGAACGCGACGCGGGCCTCCTGGAGGTAGTCGACGATGACGGCGTTGTTGACGTGCCCCTGCGCGTCGAGGTCCGACCAGCGCAGGGGGCAGACGACGTCGAACACTCAGTCTTCCTGCGGGTACAGCGAGTTCACCAGATCCGCGTACTTCTCGGTGACGATCGAGCGCCGGATCTTCATGTTGGGCGTCACGCCGGAGTTGTCGACGGTGAGTTCGTGGTCGAGGATCGCGAACTGCTTGACGGTCTCCCAGCGCTCGAGCTTGGCGTTGACGCGCTGCATCCAGCGCTCGATCGACGCCCGGATCTCGGGGCGCTGCGACAGTTCGGCGTAGCTGAGGTTCCCGAGGTCGTGCTTGTCCGCCCACTTCTGCAGGAGGACCGGGTCGAGAACCACCAGGGCGGAGACGTACTTGCGGCCCTCGCCGATCGCGATGGACTGTGCCACGTACGGAATGTTGGCCTGGATGGCGCTCTCGACCTTCTGCGGGGCGACGAACTTGCCGCCGGAGGTCTTGAACAGGTCCTTCTTCCGGTCGGTGATGCGCAGGTGCCCCGACGGGAGGATCTCGGCGATGTCGCCCGTGTGGTACCAGCCGTCGGAGTCGATGGCCTCGGCCGTCTCGTCGGGCAGGTTGTGGTAGCCGGGGGTGATGATCGGGCCGCGCAGGAGCAGTTCGCCGTCGTCGGCCAGCTTCGTCTCGATGCCGGGGAGGATCGGGCCGATGGTGCCGAAGTGGGGGTCGCGCGGGAGGTCGACGCCCGCGATGGCGCTCGTCTCGGTGGCGCCATAGCCCTCGACGATGAGGATCCCGGCCCCGTAGAACCACTGCTGGACCTGCGGCGAGAGCTTCGCCGCCCCCGAGATCATGAACTTGATGTTGCCGCCCAGCTTCTCCTTAAGCTTGGAGAAGACAAGTTTGTCCGCGATCTTGTACTGCACCGCGAGCGCGCCGCTCAGGGGGCGACCGGCGAGGCGGTCGTCGATCGACTTGTAGCCCACCGAGAACGCCCAGCGGGCGATCTTGCCCTTGAGGCCGGTGGAGCCCGTCATGACGGCGGCGCGTACCTTCTCGAAGATCCGCGGCGCCCCGCACATGAACGACGGCTTCACCACGCCGAGGTTCTCGACGATCTTGTCGATGCGGCCGTCGACGGCCGACGCGAAGCCGTATTCGAGCTGGACCGCGATGAGCGCCTTGCCGAACACGTGACTGAGCGGCAGCCAGAGGTACTGCAGCTCGTCGGGACCGATGATGTCGAGGTACTTGGTGGCCGCGCCCTCGTACACCCAGGAGATGTGGTTGAGCCGAACACCCTTGGGGCGCCCCGTCGTGCCCGAGGTGTAGATCAGCGTCGACAGGGAGTCCCGCGACGTCCTCGCGATCGCCTTGTCCACGGCGTCGGGATGCTCTTCGAGGTAGCGTTCGCCGGCCTCCTTGAGGTGCTGGAACGAGATGATCCGGTCGTCGAGGGTGAGGCCCGTGGTGTCGAACACGACGATGGTGTGGATCTGGTCGTCGAATTCGGGAGTGTCGGTGATCTTCGCCACCTGCTGCGCGTCCTCGGCGACGAAGATCACAGAGCCGGAGTCCTTGACGATGAAGTGCAGGTCACCGGCCTGCGTGTTGGGGTAGACGGTCGTCGTCGCGCCGGCAGCCAGCGCGATGGCGAGGTCGGTGAGGATCCACTCGACGCGGGTGTTGGAGCAGATCGCCACGCGCTGCTCGTCGGTCAGGCCGCGCGCCAGCAGCCCGGCCGCCAGCCGGTCGACGACGTCGCCCGTCTCGCGCCAGGTCATCTTCGCCCAGGCGGTGGGGCCGTCGGCGGACGCCTCCGGGTACATGAAGGCCAGCTTGTCCGGCGTCGCCTCGACGCGCCGCCTGAACATGTGACCGACGTTGTCAGCCGCCTTTTCCAGGATCTCTTCCCTAATGCCCACAGTGCGGGTCCCTTCTCGACGTTTGGCCCAGCCTATCCGCGTCCACGCCTCCGAGGGTAGGGATCGCATGCGGACACCCACCGAAATACTTGAATGGTAAACAATCTGCTAGACTGGCGCCATGTCCGAACCAGTGCACGGCTGGCTCACCGAGAGCCAACAGCGCGTCTGGCGCAGCTACCTGCTGGCCAAGACGCATATCGACGAGTACCTCGACGAGGCGCTCAACCAGTTCGGCCTGAGCCTGGCGGAGTACGAGCTACTCGTGCGGCTCTCCGAGTCGCCCGACCACACCATCCGCATGGGCGAGTTGGCGGCCTCCGTCGGCCACTCCCGTTCCCGCCTGACGCACACTATCAAGCGCATGGAGCAGGCGGGCTACGTGACCCGTGTGTCGTGCGCGTCCGATGGTCGCGGCGTCCAGGCGGTGATGACGGAGTCGGGATACGAACTGCTGAAGCGGGCCGCTCCCGCCCACGTGGACTCGGTGCGCCGCGTCTTCGTCGACGCCATCGCGCCCGAGGACTACGCGGCGCTTGGGCGGGCGATGGCGGCGGTGCTGGCGGTGGCAGACTAGGGCGGGTGACGACCACCACCGCGCCCCACGCACAGCTGCTCGCCCGACTCGGGGACCTCGCGGAGATCGTCGACACCTCGACACTTACCCGCGCCCTGTATTCGAGCGATGCCTCGCTCTACCGCGTCGAGCCGCAGGCCGTGGCCTACCCGCGGACCACCGACGAGCTCGTCACCCTGGTGCGTGCCGCCCTCGAGACCGGCACCCCCATCACCGCCCGCGGCGCCGGCACGTCCTGCGCCGGTAACGCCGTCGGCCCCGGCCTGGTCATCGACGTCGCCCGGCACCTCCACCACATCCACGCGATCGACGGCGTCGCCCGCACGGCCGTCATCGACCCGGGTGTCGTGCAGGAGCAGTTGCAGGCGGCGGCCCGCCCCCATGGGCTGCGGCTCGGGCCGGACCCGTCGACGTCGAACCGCTGCACCGTCGGCGGCATGATCGGCAACAACGCCTGCGGCCCCCGCGCCCTGGGCTATGGCCGCATGGCCGACAACGTCGTGTCGCTCGACGTCATCACCGGCACCGGCGAACTCATGACCCTCGGCGTCGACGACTATCCAGAGCTGCGTTCCCTGGTCGCGGCCAACCTTGGGGTCATCCGCACGGAGTTCGGCCGCTTCACTCGACAGGTGTCCGGTTACTCGCTGGAGCACCTGCTGCCCGAACAGCGTTTCGACCTGCCGAAGTTCTTCGCCGGCACCGAGGGGACGCTCGGCGTCATCCTGCGGGCCACGGTCCGGCTGGTGGCCGACGCCCCCCAGCGCACGATGGTCGCGCTCGGCTACCCGACGATGGCCGACGCCGGTGACGACATCGCCAACCTGCTGCGGTTCCGGCCCACCGCCTGCGAGGGGCTCGACCGACGCATCGTCGACGTCGTGACGGCGAAGTTCGGCGCCGCGTCCGTGCCCACCCTCCCCGCGGGCGACGGCTGGATGTTCCTCGAGGTCGTGGGCGACGACGCCGCCGAGGTCCGCGGCCGGGCGGACGCGCTGGTCGCGGCGGCACGCGCCATCGAGGGCTGGGTCGTCGACGACACCGCGCGCGCGGCCCAGCTGTGGAAGATCCGCGCCGACGGCGCCGGCCTAGCGGGCGTCAGCCTCGACAAGCCCGCGTACGGCGGCTGGGAGGACGCGGCGGTGCCGCCCGAGCACCTCGGCTCCTACCTGCGCGCCTTCGACGACCTGCTGGAGCGCTACGGGCTGCACGGCCTGCCCTACGGACACTTCGGCGACGGCTGCGTCCACTGCCGCATCGACTTCCCCCTCGACGAGCCCGACGGCGCGGCGCGCTACAAGGCGTTCGTCGAAGACGCGGCCAGGCTCGTCGCCGGCTTCGGGGGGTCCATGTCCGGCGAGCACGGCGACGGCCGGGCGCGCTCGGCGCTGCTCCCCCACATGTACTCTCAGGCCGCGCTGGACCTCTTCGCCAGCGTCAAGCACCTCTTCGACCCGCGCAACCTCCTCAACCCCGGCGTGCTCGTCGACCCGGCCCCGGTCGAGCAGGACCTCAGGATGATCGCGGCGAGCCGCTCCCCGCTGAACCTCACCGATCCCGAGTTCGTGGAGGCCGTCCACCAGTGCAGTGGCGTGGGCAAGTGCCTCGCGAACACCACGTCCGCCGGCGGCGTGATGTGCCCGAGCTTCCAGGCCACCCGCGAGGAGAAGGACTCGACGCGCGGCCGGGCCCGCGCACTGCAGGAGATGGTCAACGGCTCCCTGATCTCGGAAGGCTGGCGCTCCCCCGAGGTGCACGCGGCGCTCGACCTGTGCCTGTCATGCAAGGGCTGCGCCCGCGACTGCCCCACCGGCATCGACATGGCCGCCTACAAGGCACGCGTCACGCACGAGCGCTACAAGGGCCGCCTCCGGCCCCGCAACCACTACGCCCTGGGATGGCTGCCGCGCTGGGGCCGGCTCATCACCGCGGTCCCCGGACTCGGATCGCTCATCAACGTCGTCGGCTCCGCGCCGGTCCTGGGCCGGCTGCTGCGGTGGGGCGCTGGCGTAGACGCCCGGCGGCAGATCCCGCGCTTCGCGAACCGCAGCGCCCGAGCCCGCTTCCGTGCGGCAGACCTCCCCGGCTCCGGCGCGAAGGGCCGCGTGCTGATCTGGGTCGACTCGTTCTCCGACTGCTTCGAGTCCACCTCCTTCGCCGCCATGGTCCAGGTGCTCGTCCGGCTGGGCTACGACCCGGAGGTGCTGAGCGACGACGCCTGCTGCGGCCTCACCTGGATCTCGACGGGACAGCTCGACGGCGCCCGCCGTCAGCTGACCGGGGCGGCGGCCGTGCTGGCGCCCTACGTGCGCGACGGGATCCCGATCGTCGGGGTGGAGCCCTCCTGCACCGCGGTGTGGCGCAGCGACGCCCCCGAGCTCCTGCCCGACGACGCCAACGTCCGAGCTCTCGACGGCGCCGTCCTCACCCTGGCCGAGTTCCTGTCCAAGGACCCAGACTTCGTGGCGCCGGACCTCACGGGCCACACGATCGTGGCTCAGCCGCACTGCCACCATGCGTCCGTGATCGGCTGGGCGAAGGACCGGGCGATCCTGGAGTCGACCGGCGCGACGCTCGTCGCCGTCGGCGGCTGCTGCGGGCTGGCCGGCAACTTCGGGGTCGAACGCGGGCATCACGACGTGAGCGTGGCGGTGTTCGAGCACGACCTGGGGCCCGCCGTCGCGGCGCATCCCGACGCCATCGTGCTGGCCGACGGCTTCAGCTGCCAGACGCAGCTGACGTCGCTGGCGGGCCGCGCCTCGATGTCGCTGGCGGAGTTGCTCGCCACCCACTGACCGCCGGCGTGACGTATCTCACACCAGTCGCGTCACGAGCCCCGAAATGGGGGGCGTTCGACCGGCTGCTGTGAGTTGTGTCACGGGGGTTATCCACAACTGCTCGGTAGCCCTCGTCCGCGACCCGCTGTCGAGCGTGCAATGTCCCCATGGACGAGCGTCTCAGTCACCTCCTCGCCACGGCGGGGGCCATCCATGCCGGCACTCACCGTGAGCTCCGAGAGCGCATTCGCCGGGCCGTCGCGCGTGGAGAGCTGATGCGCCTGCTCCCCGGCGTCTACGGGGCGGATGACTCGTTCCTGTCGCGGGTCGCCGCGCTGCGGCTCTGGGACCCCGACGCGGTCCTCACCGGCGCCACGGCCGCCCGGGTGACGTGGTGGCCGGAGTTCCGCGATGATTCCGTCAGCGCTTCCTCCCGCCGCCAGATGGCGACATATCGGGGCTATGACGTGCACAGGTGGGAGATCCCGGCCGGTCTCATCCTCGAGGTGGAGGGACACCCGGTGGTGTACCCGTCCTTGAGCGTTCTCCAGCTCATCCCCCGGCTTGGGCCTACGTGCATCGACGAGGCGCTGCGCCGGCGCGCCACGTCGATCGCGGCGCTCCACGACGCGCTGCGATCAACGCCAGGCCGACCCGGCAACCCGGAGTGCCTGCGGCACCTGCGAATCTCACGGGACGAGCCGTGGTCGCACCTGGAGCGCCAGGCTCACCAGATCCTCCGCCGCGCCGGGTTCACCGGGTGGCGCGCCAACCACCGCCTGACGCTGCCGTCGGGAGTCGTCTACCTGGACATCGCCTTCCTCCGGTGGCGGGTCGCCGTCGAGGTGGACGGCTTCAGCTACCACTCCGACCCCGCCACCTTCCACTCCGACCGGCGGCGGGACGTCGAGCTGCAGTTGGCGGGCTGGCGGGTGTTGCGCTTCACGGCCGAGACACTGCCGGGCATGCCCGAGGCGCTGCGCCGCATCCTGCGCGAGGCCGAGCGGCGCGGGGCGTGACGAACCTCACAGCAGTCGCGTCTCTTGGCCCCGAATCGGGGCGATTCGTCCGG
>JGI25320J50211_1000947_pt1 | contig 12557 bp, 10 predicted proteins | sample AutmiccommuBRH21_FD_50211 | JGI IMG/M metagenome (IMG submission 50211)
CAGATGGCGGCGATTTCTTCAGTGACCTGACTCTGGGGGCCGTCGACTTCAATGATGAGAATCGACGGTTTGACTCCGGGCAGGGCGAAGGGCAGCATCTCGCCGACAAGGGCGAGGCATTTATGGTCGAGAAATTCGATGGCGCTGGGCAGGTACCCTTGACTCATGATTGCCGCCACGCAGTTCATCGCCGCAACCATGTCGTTGAAGACGCACATCATTCCTTTGGTGGCGGCGGGTTTGGCCAGAAGCTTCAGGGTCAGCGAGGTGATGATGCCAAGCGTGCCTTCACTGCCGACAAGCAGATTGGTGAGATCGTATCCGACCACCCCTTTTCTGGTTTGTACTCCGGTGGAAATCAGCCGGCCGTCCGGCAGAACAGCCTCAAGACCCAGGATATAATCGCGGGTGGTGCCGTATTTGACACAGGCGGGGCCTCCGGCATCGGTCGCCGCATTGCCGCCGATAGTGCTCAGGTCCATGCCGGCGGGGTCGGGCGGATAAAACAATCCTGCCGCATCGGCTGCCTCGCGCACCTGTTGACTGATGACGCCCGGCTCGACTTTCATGATGAAGTTTTTATGATCGATACTCTTGATCCGGTTGAGCCCTCCGGTCAGCAGGACCACCCCGCCGAGTGACGGCAGGCAGCCGCCGGCAAGTCCCGATCCCCCTCCGCGCGGGGTGACCGGGAAGCGGTGGATGTTTGCCAGTTCCATCAGTGCCTGAATATCGCCGACGCTTTTGGCACAGACCACCAGCTCGGGCAGGTACTGTATCTTCGATGCGTCACTGGCGTATTCGGCAAGTTTTTCAGGGGCATCGATAATGGAATCCAAGCCGATTTTCTGCCTGATGGCTTCCTTGATTTTTTCGGTAACGGGTGAATATTCAATCATGGCCAATCTCGTGAGAAAGAAGTAAGAGCGAAGGTTTAAACAGGATCATCAGTTGTGGCCGAAGCCTGGTACATACAGACGCTGTTCGATATTTTTCAATATAAGCATGGCAAGGGTTACCAGGCCAAGATAATAGAGGCCGATGATGGTGAAGACCTCGGTGAAACGAAAATATTCGGTGGCGATGGTTTTTCCTTCACCGGTCAGTTCAATACAGGTAACGATGAAGGCCAGGGAGGAGTATTTGATCAGGTAGATAATCTCATTGCCGCAGCCGTGGATTGCCCGGCGTACCGCCTGCGGCACGATAATCCAGCAAATGGCCTGGAAAGTGGTGAAACCCAGAGCCTGGGCGCCGAGATATTGGCCGCTTTTAATCGACAGCAGGGCGCCTCGCACATATTCGGACTGGTAGGCGCCGCTGCACAGGGTAAAGCCGATAACGGCGGCGAGATACGGCGACAGGTAGATCCCGATATTGGGAAGGCCGAAATAGAGGATGAACAGCTGGACCACCAGCGGCGTGCCCCGGAATACCGCAGCATAGGCGTCGGCAAGCGTCCTGACGAACGACCCGCCAAAGGTGCGGATCGAACCGGCGACGATGCCGATGAGGACCCCGCCGACAGCCGAAGGAATAATCAGGGCAATGGACATGATCAGCCCGCGGTTTAAACTGGTCAGCAGTTCCTGATAAAAGGGAGAAAGTTCCACTACCCCTCCACCTCGGAAAGTTCGTTGAGCCGGTCGCAGAACCCTTGCGATTTGCTCTTGTTGCCGGCCGACAGGAGGGCGGCAGGGGGACCCTGTTCGACAATTCTGCCGTTTTCCATGAAGAGTATCTCGTCGGCCAGATTGTAAATCAGGCTGATCTGGTGGGTGGCCATGATCATGGTCATTCCCTTGACAGCCAGCCCTTTGATGACGGCGATAACCTCTCCGATGAGGGTTGGGTCGAGGGCCGAGGTCGGCTCGTCGAGCAATAAAATCTTCGGATCCATGGCCAGCGCCCGGGCAATTGCCAGCCGCTGTTTCTGGCCGCCTGAAAGCTGCGCCGGATAGAGCGTCTCTTTGTCGCCAAGGCCCACCTGTTCCAGCTCCAGCCGGGCCCTTTGCATGGCCTCTTTTTTGTTCATCCTTTTCACCTTGCGGAGGGCAATGGTGATATTGTCAAGGGCGGTAAGGTGATCGAACAGATTGAAATCCTGGAAAATCATGCCGACCTGCTGTCGCAGCCGATAGAGGTCCTGTTTGCGGCTGAAATGAATGTGCTCGTTCTCAAGCTCGATTTCGCCGGAATCCGGCACGACCAGGCAGTTGATGCATTGCAGCAGGGTGCTTTTGCCTCCCCCGGAAGGGCCGATAAGCACCTTTATCTCACCTTTTGCAAGCGCCACGCTCACCGAGTCGAGAATGGTGTTGCTGCCGAAGGATTTTGAAATATTGTTAACCCTGAGAATCGGGATGTTTTCGGTCATTATTGGTTACCATGGTGGGAATATCCGGGAATGCGGAGATATTTTTCGAGTTTTCTAAGGGCGATCACGCCGGCCCAGGTGAGCAGGAAATAAATTATTCCCGCAGTAATGTAGAGAGACAGGTGCTGGTAGGTGCGGGATGCCACAAACTGGGTCCTGGCCATAATCTCCGGTGCGCCGATAACAAAAGCCAGGGCGGAATCCTTGAGGATGATGGAATATTCGTTGGACCAGGCGGGGATGGACATTCTGAGGATCTGCGGGAGAATAATGCTCTTTATCGCCTGGAGCTCACTCATGCCGAGGCCGATTGCCGCCTTGAACTGCCCCCGGGGCAGCGACAGGATAGCTCCCTTAAAAATATTGGCCTGATAGGCCCCTGTTGTCATTCCCAATACTATGGTTACAGCGGTAAACGCGCTGAAATTCCAGCCCAGGTAGTTAAAGAGGCCGTAGTAAAAGAGAAAGAGCAGAACAACTACCGGCACGCCTCTGAAAATCCAGACATATGCGGTCAACAGGTACTTGATAAACCTGTTGCCGTAGACAAGGCCGACAGCCATGAAGATGCCGATAGCAAGGCCAAGGAGCATGGCGGAAACAACTATTCCGATGGTAAGAAATGATCCTTGGAGGAGATATGGCAAGGAATCGACGACTACGGATAAAGCATTTGACATCAAATTACCTGCACAATGGATATATGAAGATTCCTGCCGTATGAATAAAAAAAAGACGGGCACCGCAGCATACAAACACGAGCCCGTCCCGGTATTTTTCTATTTGTTCAAGTCGTACTTGTTGATCAATTCGTTCCACTCGGGAGATGCCATAAGTTTGGTAAGAGCAGCGTTTACTTTTTCAAGCAGCTCTTTATCGTCCTTGCGAACGGCATAGCCAAACTGTTCTTCATGCATCCCGAAGGTACCGACGATCTGGACATCTTTTTTGGAGACGGCATCNTTTGCCGGTGCATCGTCCATTGCTGCCGCATCTATCCNGCCGTTCAAAACATCTTCGACGGCAAGCGGTGAGGAGCTGTAGTAGCGGAGGTCAAAGTTCCAGCCTTTTTTGGCCGCTTCTTCCTTCAGCCATTTGGCCTCGGATGTGCCCTGCTGTACGCCGACGGTTTTTTTGCCGGTCAGAATTTCATCGATGGTAAGCGGGGATCCTTTCTTGGTGACCATCACCTGGGTGATGACCCAGTAAGGAACGGAAAAATCGACTTTTTGGGCACGTTCTTCGGTGATGCTCATCCCTGAAGCGATGATATCGATCTTTTTGGTGAGAAGACTGGTAATAATGCCATCCCATTCGATCGGCTGATGGNTGACCTCAACGCCTATCTCCTTGGCGATCCAGTTCATGGCCTCCACATCGAAGCCACTGGGCTGGCCGGTTTTGTCTATAAAGGCAAATGGCGGGAAATTCGCATCGATTCCATTTACCAGTTTCTCGGCACCCAGAGCCTGACCGGCGAAAACCAGGGTCAGAATACTACACAGCAGAAATAATTTTTTTTTAAGCATTTTCCCCTTCCTTTGTTGATGATTTTGTTTGGGATGCATTCCCGGACTGTTCGTGACGACTCCTCAGCTATACAAAGAATTACTACGACTCATATNCTAAATGTTTGTATCATATCTACTTTCAACAGTCCGGGCAAGCTCTTTCGGGGGGATGGGATGCCGATGAATTNGGGATTTTTCTTATGATTTTCATTTTCTTTTTGAGCATCGGCCCACTGGTTTCCCCCGCAGAAACTTGCCGGGCGGACACTTCTTGCCAAAGCGGGAAATGTCACCATAGTTTAAGCATTGTCGTCGCAGAGCTCATCACTCCGTTGAGAGTGTTCGTCGTGGCCCTTCAGGACGATGGAATGGTATTGGACATGACGGGTATGGATTCAAGCTGGTAACCTCAGGATAGAAGAANGACATGGGTGAGGCATCGATATTATTGGTGGATGATGAGAATATCATCCGGAAATGCTTGACAAANGAACTGAAGGCAGAGCATTTTTCAGTCACCGAGGTGGCTAACGGNGTTGACGCCATCAGGGCNATTCAGGATTTCCAGTTTAATTTGGTGATCACCGACCTGATGATGGAGGGCATCGATGGGTTTGGCGTGCTCAAGGCCGTAAAAGAACTGGCACCGTTGACCAGGGTCATGGTTATCACCGGCTATGGCGACATACGAACTGCCATTGAAGCTTTGCACCTCGGTGCCGACGACTTCCTGGTCAAGCCCTTTGAAATGGAAGAATTTCTTTTCAGAATTCGACGCTGTCTGGAGAAACGAAGTCTGATAGAGATGCTGATGGAGAAGACAAATCAGCTGGAGAAAGAAATCACCCGTCGCCGGCTCATCGAAGAACAGCTGCTTGAAAGCGATAATCGTTTTCGTCTGGCGCTGGATGCTTCATCCAACGGAGTATGGGACCGCAATCTCGTTACCGGGGAAACCTATCACGGAGACAACTGGTACCGCACCCTGGGATATACTAACAAAGAGATAATAAAGTCTTTTGAAGAACTCCTGCATCCCGATGACCGGGAGAAGGTGTTTGCTTTGGGTGAGGATCATCTCCAGGGGAAATGTCCTCGCTTCGAGGCGGAGTTTCGCTTACGCAACCAGGCCGGCGACTGGCAGTGGGTGCTCTCCAGGGGAAAGGTGGTGACAAGGGATAACCAGGGAAAAGCGCTGCGGATAATCGGCACTATCACCGACATCTCCCAACTGAAAAAAGAGGAGGCCGAGCTCATTCAGTCCCAGGAACAATTGATGAAGCAGTTGCAGGAGCGTACTGAAAAATTGCGCGAATACGATACTGCCATTCCGGTGGCGCTCAATAAGTGTGACGAAGACAGAAAGAACTCTTTCGATCGGGTTCTTGCCAATATTCCCGNGTGGGTTGAATCGCTGCTCGATCAAATGGAAGATTATCAGTCTCCCGAACAGCGACTGGTCTTTGCAAACGAACTTCGTGCCAGGATCTGTACATTGATCTCTCCTGCCGGAAATATGTCCCAGGACAACGGCGACTGATATCCCGCGCTTGCCGTCATTATCTATAGTTCCGATTCTATTCTTCAAGGTGCGCATCCCTCCGGCAAAAAGCCTCTATCTATTGTTTCTTTTTCAGTCCATAATATGTTCTGTTTTGGCCGGTAGTTTGGAATGTAGAATTGAAGCAATGGCAGGAGCTATACGTTGAGAGAGATCCATGAAGACAGNCAGGAATAANCTGCAGGGAAGAATGCTTGCGGTTATATTTTTTTTTGGTTCAATTGTGCATACCCCAGGTATTGCCGGCGACCGCCTTCCCTTTGCCGGACAAATTACCGAGGATCGTGAAGGTGCGGCAGAGCATCAGGATACCGGGAAATACGACGAGATCAATAATAAATGGTTCGGCGTTTATGAANAACAATCACGTAATCTTTTAAAAATGTTCAATTTTTTNATTTGGATTATTTTCCCTTTGCTTGCTCTGGCAATAGCCGGATTTTTATGGTCCTGGACCCTGAAAAAACAGGTAGGTCTCCGAGTGTCCGANTTTGATAACCAACTGCTTGAGCGCAAGCGGGCCGANGAGGCCCTGCGGACGACCAATGAATTGCTTTCTTTGTTTATTAAGCACTCGCCCATTTACGCCTTCATCAAGGAGGTGAGCCCCACCGTAAGCCGCACTCTGAATGCCAGTGAAAATTACCGGGAAATGATCGGCATTCCGGGTTCCGAGATGACCGGCAAAACCATGGACGAACTATTCCCGGCCGAATTCGCGGCAAAAATAACGGCCGACGACTGGGTGGTCGCCTCCCGTGGCGAGATCCTTCGTCTGGAAGAAAACTTTAACGGTCGCAACTACACGACCATCAAGTTCCCGATTCTCCTCGGAGAGAAACACCTCCTGGCCGGTTACACCATCGACATCACCGAACACAGACGGGCGGAAGAAGAGCTGCGCAGGCGAGAGAACCAACTGCAGAAGATCTTCGAGATCCTGCCCATAGGATTATGGTTTGCCGATAAGGACGGCACCTTGCTGCGCGGCAATTCCATGGGCGTGAAGATCTGGGGAGCAAAGCCGGATGTACCGGTTTCCGAGCTCGGTATCTTAAAAGCCTGGCGTCTGCCCTCTCGCGAGCCGGTTGAAGNCGATGACTCGGCGCTGATGAAATCGATTCGCAACGGGATCACCGTTGTCGATGAACTCCTGGAAATCGAAACCTTTGACGGCAAGAGAAAGACCCTGTTGAACTATTCGACGCCGGTATTGGATGAAAACGGCAACATCGATGGCGGCATAGTGGTCAATCTGGACATCAGTGATCGCAAGACCCTGGAAAATAAGCTCCTCCANGCCCAGAAAATGGAGTCAATCGGCCGGCTGGCCGGCGGCGTGGCGCATGATTTCAACAATATGCTGAGCGTGATTCTCGGCCACACCGAGCTGGCCTTGAAAACATTGGATCCGGCCCAGCCGCTCTTTGGCCGCCTGCAGAACATACGCGAGGCCGCCCAGCGATCCGCCGATCTGACAAGGCAACTGCTGGCCTTTGCCCGCAGGCAAACGGTAGCCCCCAAGGTGCTTGATCTCAACGAGACCTTGGCTGGAATGCTGAAAATGCTGCTGCGGCTCATTGGAGAGGACATCGACCTGGCCTGGCTGCCGTGCAGGAAACACGGGCTGGTCAAGATGGACCCCTCCCAGATCGATCAGATACTGGTGAATTTATGCATCAACTCCCGGGACGCTATCGGTGATACGGGCAAAATCACTATCGAGACGGATACTGTCGTTTTTGACGAGGTCTACTGCTCCGACCATGCGGGCTTTGTTCCCGGCGAGTTTGTCATGCTGGCTGTGAGCGACAACGGTTGCGGCATCGAACCGGAAATAATTGCGCACCTGTTCGAACCTTTTTTTACCACCAAGGAGACGGGCAAGGGCACCGGCCTGGGACTCGCCACAGTCTACGGTATCGTCAAGCAAAACAATGGATTCGTCAATGTCTACAGCGAGCCGGGACAGGGGACGACCTTTAAGATCTACCTCCCCAGGTACAAGATTCTGGCAGAAAAGAAAANAAAAGCAGAGGAAGAGCCAACCGAACCCGGCAATGAAACCATCCTGCTGGTGGAAGACGAGCCGATGATCCTCGACATGACCGAGATGATGCTCGAACAACTGGGGTACACAGTCCTGCCTGCCGCCACGCCGGATGAGGCGATCCGGCTGGCCAGAGAACATGCCGGAGAAATTCATCTGCTCTTTACCGATGTAGTCATGCCCGAGATGAACGGCCGGGATCTGGCCAGGAATCTGATATCCATCTATCCCAACCTCAGGCTCCTGTTCATGTCCGGCTACACTGCCAATGTCATTGCCCACCACGGCGTGCTCGACAAGGGNGTTCATTTCATCCAGAAGCCGTTTACGGTGGGAGACCTGGCCACAAGAATCCGGAATGCGTTGGACACAGAGGACAGAAATGAAGCACATGAGAAATGAAGTAGTCTATCGAATAGACCAAAACGATTTCCTGATCTTCTTCAACGCGGAGTGGAATCTTTTTGCCGAAGAGAATGACAGTTTTCATTTGATCGGCGAAAACATCTGGAAAAGATCGATCTGGGATTTCATTCATGACAGGGGAACGAGACATCTCCATGCAACGCTTCTGCACAAAGTAAGATCCGACCGGACGATACTGAGATTGCCATTCAGGTGCGATTCACCTGCGTTGCGCCGGTTTATGGAGATGGACATACTCCCGATGGGGGAAGGCAGGGTTGAGTATCGGTGTCGAATGATAAAAATTGAAGAGCGGGAACCGGTTCCGATGCTTGCCGGCGATGCCACGGGTGGAGAGTCTTTATTAAGGATGTGCAGCTGGTGCAAAAAGGTTGATGTCGGGGATAATTCCTGGTTTGAAATTGAGGATGCCATTAAAATCCTAGGTCTTTTTTTTAAAGGAACCACTCCCGGAATATCCCATACCATGTGTGAGGAATGCGCGGGAGGGTTAGAGGACAAATGACTTTCCGCCATTCCGTTACCGGGGAGAGCAAGCCAAGGATCTTTAAATCGTTTTTGCAGGAAAGAGTGCGATGAGCGACATCTTTACAGCCCGGGTAGTGGCTATTATCCGTAAAATTCCTTTCGGCAAGGTTACAACCTATGGGATGATCGCCGCTGAGGCCGGAAACCGGTGCGGGGCCAGGCAGGTCTCGAGNATATTGCACTCATGCTCCGAAAAATACGATCTNCCATGGCATCGGGTGGTGAACCGGAACGGCGAAGTCTCTTTCCGATCTTCCATGNATCATCATTTCCAGCGCAATCTTCTNGCAGGAGAGGGGGTGGTCTTCAGCGTGCAGGGGAAGATCGATTTCGAACACTATCTTTGGCGACCTGNCGAACCGGTTACAGGTTCCATCCCCAATANNTAAGAAATTCAGGAAAATTCTTCATATCGGAAGCCTGTCTTGCCCAGAATTTNAGGCTTGTGTAGAAAACCGCACCGCTCTTGTCGTGGATGCTGTATGCCTTGTCTTCGCCAACGTAGAGATCNAACGCCCACCAGCTCATCAGGAGCCGCTCGAGGATCTTGGTATTGTTTTTAACNTATCCCGCCCGGCACCCTGCCGTTTCGAAAAAAGATACTGTCCCGTTCCGGTACGGTAGAGAATACAAAGCGTGCATGGGCATCAGGTCCATATCTACTCGATCCGGGATCGCCTGCCGGCTGTCGCCACCGGTAACCTGCACATCGACGATGCGGTGGGTCTCGCTTGCCAGGGTGAAAACGATGCGGTCATCTGTGTTTGACCCGGGGTGGCCTATTCTGCTCGGGAGTGTATACCCATAGATCCACTGGGATTCCTTTGGCCAGTCCGGCGGAAAAGCTTCGGCAGGCAGTGCTGTTGTCGGCAGAAAGGCCAGATAGCAGCCACAGGTCTGCACCGTCGTAACCAGCAGGAGATCTGCATTTTCATCGAGGGTGTAGATGACAAGGAGCCCGGGGTTTCGACCGGCGGTGAGATTGATCTTTCCCCAGTCCAAAGGAACTTCCTGAAAATGGATCCGGTAGATCAGGTTGGTATAACGACCTTTTTCGGTGAGGAAATCCTGGGTTTCATAATAGATGGAGGGCTTCCCGGGATCGACGAAAAGCTCTGGATCTTTGCCCGGCGCTTCTCGGGCGCGGGGGGTGCCTATTTTGTTGAATTCCTGCGAAGGTTCCTTTACGAGGTATGCCGGGGAAAAAATGGCAGGCACGGAAGGAGGAGCGGGAGACTGATAAAGGGCGACGGTTTCCTGGCGGTCTGCCGGGGGACGGGCGCAACCGGTAAAGAATGCCGGGCAGGCTGACAGGAGCAGGATTACGGTCCAGTCGATCGATCGCCGGAGTGAGAGGATGAGTCTTGCAAACATCTGGGTCTCTTTGTCTCCTCACCATCCCGGTTGTCCATTTTCCGGACAACCGGGGGATGTGCTGGCGGTGTAAGGCACTAACACCCCACAAGGGGCACTAAATATTCATGTCCGCAGGTTCGTAATATTCTCTGGGGTGTTTACAGGAAGGACACTTGTGGGGCGGCTCGTTGCCGGTATAGGTGTAACCGCAGAGAGAGCATTTCCATTTTATCGGGGTGTCTCGCTTGAATACCGTCCCGTTGGTTACCATTGCCAGCAACTTTTTATATCTTTCACGATGTTCGGCTTCTATTTTGCCAATCTGAGTAAAGAGGACGGCGGCCTCCATGTTGCCTTCCTCTTCGGCTTCTTTGGCGAAGGTGGGATACATCGATTCGGTCTCATAATCTTCACCGTCGATTGCCTCTTTGAGGTTGGCGGCGGTGTCTCCGATTCCGCCCAGAAGCTTGAAGTGATCATTGGCGTGGCGCATCTCGTTGAATGCAGTTTCCTCAAAGAGGGTGGCGATGTAGTGATAGCCTTCCTTGCGGGCAACTTTGGCAAAAAAAGTATATTTGTTGCGGGCCATGGATTCGCCGGCAAATGCGGCCTTCAAGTTTTCAATCGTTTTACTCATTATAATAGTTCCTCCTGATGCAGGTTTGGGTTGATAATGGTGAGGCAAAACATTCGGCTTCACTGTTACGTTCGATAATGATTATTATTAACATTAGATGTCAGGGTTTGTCAATCGATTTTTTCAACAAGGTTTGGGGGGCCATCNTCTTTTTTTCGACCCAAATCTGAGCGCAATCTTGTCCATGTTATTTGCGAACAGGCCCTNACTTGGCAAAAATTGGTAGGATGGCTTTTTTTTGTGGTTTTTTAATTGCAGTTAGTGTAATAGGAAGGGTTCTCGGGTGTAGTTTTATTTCGGGAAAGCAGATCCGATGTTGCNCCCTGAAGTGTGGTATTGCCAGTCTTTATCGTAANAGGTNGTTNAAAACCTTGAAATATCACCGATTGAGTCAGTTGAGTAAGGAGTTGCGGTGTGCTGCGACTCCTTACTTTTTTATTTATTCCCATAGCTTGTTAGAAGCGAGGCCGGATTTGCAGCCGGTTGGCAACGTTGTAGAGGACAGCAGCCATGAATAAGGATTTATCGAAAGTTAGGAATATAGGTATCAGTGCCCATATCGATTCGGGAAAGACCACGTTGACCGAACGTATCCTGTTCTATACCAAAAGAATACATGCCATCCACGAGGTTCGCGGCAAAGATGGGGTCGGTGCGAAAATGGACTCCATGGAACTNGAGAGGGAGCGTGGCATCACTATTCAGTCCGCGGCCACCTACTGTTCCTGGAAAGATCTGAGTATCAATATTATCGATACTCCCGGACACGTTGATTTTACCGTCGAGGTTGAACGGGCTCTCCGGGTTCTCGACGGAGCCATTCTGGTGCTGTGCTCGGTCGGCGGGGTGCAGTCCCAGTCGATCACGGTCAACCGGCAGATGACCAGATACAACGTCCCCCGTATCGCTTTTATCAACAAGTGCGATCGTACCGGCGCCAATCCTGAAAAGGTGACCCGGCAGCTCCGCGAAAAACTGGACCTGAACGCCCACCTGCTGCAGATCCCGATCGGGCTGGAAAGCGAGCTGAAGGGCATGATCGACCTGATCACCCTGAAAGCCATCTATTTTGAGGGGCCCAATGGCGAGACCATCATAGAAAAAGATATCCCGGTGGAGTATCAGGCCGAGGCTCAGGCCAAGCGGGAGGCGCTGCTCGAAGAGATATCGATGTTTTCCGAAGAGCTCATGGAAGCGGTCCTCGANGGCGGNGANGTTGATACGCAGATGATTTACGACGCCATCCGTAAAGGAACTCTCGCCCTTGACTTTACTCCGGTAATGGTTGGTTCCGCTTATAAGAACAAAGGGATTCAGCTGCTGCTCGATGCGGTCGACATGTTTCTTCCCTGTCCGACCGATGTCGTCAATATGGCCCTCGATCTGAAAAACGAAGAAAAAGAATTCAAGGTTACCAATGACCCCGACGATCCGCTCATNATGCTGGCTTTNAAGCTGGAAGACGGGCGTTACGGGCAGCTGACCTATGTTCGTTCCTACCAGGGAAAGCTTGCCAAAGGGGATACCGTTTTCAACAGCAGGACCGGCAAGAAGGTAAAAATCGGCCGTCTCTGCCGGATGCACTCCAATGAGATGGAGGAAATCGAGTCCTGCGGTTCCGGGGATATCGTCGCGCTGTTCGGCATCGACTGTGCGTCCGGCGATACGTTCACCTCGGAGGATATCAGCTGTTCCATGACCTCCATGCATATTCCGGAGCCGGTTATCTCGCTTGCGATCATTCCCAAGGACAACAAAGCCCAGATCAACATGTCCAAGGCCTTGAACCGTTTTACCAAGGAAGACCCGACGTTCAANACCTTTGTCGATCATGAAACCGGCGAGACCATCATCTCCGGAATGGGCGAACTGCATCTGGAAGTATATGTTGAACGAATGAAGCGCGAGTACGACGCTCTGGTCGAGGTTGGTGCACCCCAGGTTGCCTATCGCGAGACTATTTCCCAGCGTGCCGAATTCAACTACACCCACAANAAACAGACCGGNGGNTCCGGACAATACGGCCGGGTGGCCGGCTACCTCGAGCCGACTACCGAGAGCGATTACGAATTTGTCGACAGTATCGTCGGTGGCGTCATCCCGCGTGAATT
>JGI25320J50211_1000955_pt1 | contig 12386 bp, 9 predicted proteins | sample AutmiccommuBRH21_FD_50211 | JGI IMG/M metagenome (IMG submission 50211)
ACTGATCAATTCCCTGGAGAGATAGGCCTGTTCCTTCTGTTCTATAAGCTTTTCCTTCATTTTCGACTGTTTCAAGTTGTCGATACGTTCATACAGGCCATCCAGACTGCCGTAGCTGTTGATCAGCTTTTCCGCTGTCTTTGGACCAATCCCGGTAACCCCCGGCACATTATCGGAACTATCCCCTACCAGGGCAAAGAGCTCAAGGAGCTGCTCCGGATACACGCAATATTTGCGATATACCGCCTCCCTGTCCATCACCTTATCCTGCATGGGATCCCACATCACCACGTTGTCCCCGACCAGCTGCAAAAGGTCCTTGTCTCCCGAGACCAGAACAATTCTATGGCCCAGGGCTGTAAATGTCCGCACCACAGAGGCAATGATATCATCCGCCTCCATGCCATGTTCCTCCAGCATGAGAATGTTGGAGGCTTCGACAAACTTTCTGATATATGGAATCTGAAGTTGTAGATCGTCAGGCATTACCGACCGGTTCGCCTTATATGCCTCATAAATTTCGTGCCGGAAAACCGGCCCGCGGTTATCAAAGGCAATTGCAATATATTCAGGTGTTTTTTCTCGTATAAGGCGCTTGACCATGTTGATAAAGCCAAGAACCGCGTGGGTCGGAAATCCTTTGCTGTTCGAAAGGGGCACTATGGCATGATAGGCACGATAAATATAGGAACTTCCGTCAATGATGTAGATTTCTTTCACAGTTTATATAACTCCATTCGAAACGTAGGATCATGAACATTTTGGTATCTCCCCAGAGCAGAAGCTCACTTATAACGTCAACGCTCACGAAAGTATAGTGACTTTCCCAAAAAAAGAGCCCCGAACAGAANATCTGTCCGGGGCTCTTTCTCATCCTGCTATTTATATGGCTTATCAGCTGGCCGCTTTCACCCATGAAGCTTGAGGTCCCTTGTCACCGTAGGTCTCACCGAAAACGACACTGTCACCTTCGCTGAGATTCTCCATGATCAAATTTTTGAGGGCATTTTCATGAAAATAAATATCCCTCTTATCNGATGACATGATGAAACCATATGACTCGTGTGGAGAAATCTTCCTGATCACACCAACTTTGTCTGTCGACTCTTCAACACCCGGTTGCTTTATGTTTTTCCTCTTTTTTCGTTGTATTTCCTTTAACTGCAAAGCCAACACGTCAAAAGACTCGGTAAGCGCGGCACGCACTGTTTCTGCATTCCTGGTGACAACGACCGTATCGTTTGGTACCGACGCTACAAGTTTGATCTCATACCCTCCCTCTTTGTAGTGGGCGGTGGCTTCAATGCTGATGCGTAAATGAAGGACGAAATTGGGNTANTGGCGAATNAGCTTTTCCTGTTCTTCAGTGATTTTTGTCTGCCAACTTTTACGTAGTTCAACATTTCGGGCTTCGATCTTAAGTTCCATATAATCCCTCCATCACGGATTCAAACAATGNCAATGCCATTGTTCTACTCATGCATCGCAAGATGCAATCCCTTGCAGGTCGTCATCGNGTCNGACAGTGCGCAGGGAATACANCTTGACCATCCGATCGAAAACGACCTGCTTATGGCTATATTATATTCTCCTCAGCCCCAGATGCAAGGATGCTGCCTTGATTTGCCTTTCACAATTCAGGTACCACTAACATTTTTNACACTAGTACTTCAGAATTCTAGCCATGTGGAAAATTTCTTAGTACAATGCTGTCTCTTTTTACGTTCCTTGAGAAGAAAAGAACAAAAAATCGGGAGATCCAGATGAAAGACAGTAAGAAAGGAGTTGTGCTGCTGAACATGGGTGGTCCCGATACCCTTGAAGATGTCAGACCGTTTCTGTTTAATCTATTTTGTGACCGACAAATAATACGACTTGGCCCAGCTTTCATGCAAAGACCTCTGGCCTGGCTCATTGCTCGCCGGAGAGCTCCGAAGAGCAGGGCCATTTATGCAAAAATCGGCGGCGGGTCCCCCCTTAAATCAATAACNCTTCAACAAGCCGATGCACTGCAGAAAGCTTTGTCGACTGAAGGCAACCATCTTGTCGCCATCGCCATGCGCTACTGGTATCCTTTTGCCGATCAAGCGCTGCAGGCACTGCTTCGGCAAGGTGTCGACCGAATAATCGTGCTCCCCCTGTATCCCCACTACTCAAAAGCCACCACCGGTTCATCGCTTCACCATTTTCGAGAAAGCCTTGAAAGGCTTGCGCCGGGTTTGCCGATCAGCATCATCTCTTCCTGGCAAACTCAGCCATCCTATATCCGTGCTGTGGCTGAAAATATCACGAAGGGACTGCAAACCTTCGCAGATCGGGAAGTTACAATTCTATACAGCGCCCACAGCCTTCCCGTATCTTTTATCAGGGAAGGTGATCCCTATGTCGACCACATTACCGAAACCATAGAGGCGATTGAGAAATTAACCGGCAGGAAAGGAAAACTGTGTTACCAGAGTCGAAGCGGGCCGGTCGAGTGGCTGTCCCCTTCCACTCAGGAAACAATCGAGCGGCTTGCAGAGGCAGGTTGCAGGAATATTCTCATGGTGCCGATCAGTTTTGTCTCCGATCATATTGAGACTCTGTACGAAATCAGCATCCTCTTCAAGGAACGGGCAGAACAATTGGGGATGTATCTTCATGCCTGCGACTCGCTTAATACCCATCCCACTTTCATCCAAGGATTACGTGAACTAGTGTGCTCAGTTCCGGAGAACGCCGCTTCAGAACCAGTCGCCCTATGAATAAGGTACTAACACCCCACAAGGGTACTCTTTTCAGTGCCCCCTTGAGGGATGAAAAACAAGAAATGAATTTCTAGGGTACTAATCCCTGGCCATTGAAGTCTGAAATCGTCGCATTCGCACATTCATCAGAACACCCAGAGCGAGCATAGTCGTCAGTAATGAAGAGCCTCCATACGAAACAAGCGGTAAAGGAATGCCAACAACCGGCAGTAACCCCATAATCATCAGGAGGTTAATCACAGCCTGCCAGAAAATCAGGGTTACAACCCCGAAAGCAAGCAGCACTCCAAAGCGATCTCTGGCATGCATCGCCACATTCAAGCCCCATATCAGCATGAAAAAATAAATACAAATAAAGGCCGCACTGCCGGCAAAGCCCCACTCTTCTCCCCATACCGAAAAAGCAAAGTCAGTATGACGCTCCGGCAGGAAATGCAGATGCCCCTGGGTCCCTTCCAGATATCCCTTCCCGAACTTGCCGCCGCTGCCCACCGCAATCTTTGACTGCATAATCTGGTAGCCGCTGCCCATGGGATCGCCTTCCGGATTCAGGAAAGTCCGAATCCTCTGCTTTTGATAGGGTTTCAACATACTTCCCCAGGCAAACAGGGCAAGACCTATACCAAGACTCCCTAACGTGAGCAATGTTGATGTTCTGAGTTTCACAAACAGCGTCATCGACACAAANATTATCCCNAGCATCAAAGCTGTCCCCAGATCAGGCTGCACGAGAATAAGGACAAAGGGTATTGCAGTAAGGCCGATCGGAACTACAAGTTCCTTGATCGTATACCCATCGACAATCTCCTTTCTCGAATAATAACTGGCAAGGGTTATCACCAGCATGAGTTTTGCCGGTTCGGATGGCTGCAGTTTGAAAAATCCGAGGTTGATCCAACGCTGCGCCCCTCCGGCCTTGCTGCCGATCACTAAAGCGAGCAAAAGCAGAATGATGATAAGGGCGAAAAAAGGGTAATTCCAGAAGTGCAGTTCCTGGTAGTCAAAGCTGATAATAAAAACGAAAGCAGCAAAGGAGATGAGAAAAAAGTATCCCTGCCTTACGTACGGAGCCATACCCACCTCTTTCGGCGGGAAAGACGCACTGTAGAGATTAAAGAAGGCCATGGCGCATACCAGAAAGATAAGCAGCAACATTACCATATCGAAGTGCTCAAACAAGCGCCTGTCTATTCGAATCATTCTCCTCCCTCTTCTTGCTGGTCAATCACTGCCGGAATTGCTTTTTCCTCGCTCTCAGTGTTGATTTTACCGCTAAAGTACTGATTGAGCACCGCTCTGGCAATGGGACCGGCGCCTGAACCGCCATGCAGTCCATGTTCGACCAGAACCGTCACCGCTATTTCCGGGTTTTCCGCCGGCGCATAACAGGTAAACCAGGCATGATCCCGGAATTCGTACGGAATGTCCTGTTCCTTGAGACCACGATACACGGCAAGCCTCACCACCTGGGCTGTTCCCGTTTTTCCGCCGATCCTCAATCCTTCGATTGCGACATTTCGGGCAGTACCACGTTTTCCCTGGACAACTTCTTCCATCCCTTTTCGTATGCTTTGCAAATACCGCTCGACACCAGGCAATTCACTCACCAGTTCAGGGGCAAAATTCTCAACGACATTTCCTTGCGGATCGACAACCTGTTCAACAATTTTGGGACGATACACTTTCCCGCCGTTGGCAAGTGCGGATGTCATCACACACATCTGCAGAGGAGTCACAATATTAAAACCCTGGCCGATGGCAACCGAAAGTGTTTCGCCATCCTGCCATTTTGCCTTGCGGTACTTTTCCTTCCATTTCTTGGTTGGCGTAAGCCCCTCCTTTTCGAACTCCATCTCCGCCCCGGTTTTCTTGCCGAGACCAAGTTTCTGGGCGTACTCTGCAAGAGTATCCACTCCGACCCGAGCCCCTACCTGATAGAAGTAGACGTCACACGATTCGCCGATGGCTCTGTTGAGGTTGACCGTACCGTGCCCGCCCCTTTTCCAGCATCTGTACGTCCGGTTGCCATACCTCATTTGACCGGGACAGTAAAAAGTGGTGTCTTCGTCAATCACTCCTTTGGCAAGACCTGCCAGAGCGGTAACCATTTTATAGGTTGAACCGGGAGGGTAGGTAGCCTGTACTACCTTATTGAGAAGCGGATGTTTTGGATTGTCCAGCAAGGCCTGCCATTGCTGCTTGGAAATTCCNCCGACAAATTCCTCAATATGAATGGTGGGTGCTGAAACGGCAGCCAGCAATCTGCCNGTGTTCACTTCCATGACCACAACTGCGCCCGATTTATCGCCGGCCGCCATATAGCTCTCGGCAATCTGCTGCAAATCGAGGTCCAGAGTCAAACGGATTTCCCGNCCCGGAAGNGGCTCAACGGTTTTCAGCTGCTTTTGCTCGAACCCCTTGGCATCCACCTCACTATACGTATNNCCNTTCTCTCCGCGCAGATCGGCTTCCCGCAGCTTTTCTATCCCTCGCTTGCCAATAGTGTCCTGACCGTTATAGATCTCCTTGTCTACTTCCTCAAGATCCTTTTTGGATACTGTTCCGAGGTAGCCGATGGTACTCGCAGCGAGATCTTGGTAATGATAGACCCGGACAGGCTGGACTTCTGTCCGGATACCGGAGAACTCGTGGTTATGATTTTCCAGATAAGCGAGAGTTTGCCAATCGACATCTTCTTTCAGACGAATCGGCAGATATCGAGGTGTGCCCGATGCATCCCGCATTTTTTCCCACAACTCGGAGATGTCCATGTTGAGAACAGGGGCCAATCTCTTCAGNACNTCGCCGACATCAGGTGAATCTTCCTGAATCAGAACAACATTGAAGGAAGGCCTGTTTGTGACTATCTCCCGACCATGCCGATCCAGGAGGTGACCTCTGGGGGGGGCAACCTGACGAATCCTGACCCGGTTGCTGTAAGCACGCGTTTCATATTCAGGTCCGTTTGAAATTTGCAGCATCCAGAGCCGCATGATGATGATGGCAAAGAAAAAAAGAACAACCACAGCAGCGCCAAGTAACCTCTTCTTCAACAGATTAAGGGCGCCTTCGTCCTTTTCCTCGATATCCTCAATTTCTTTAAAAACCGGTTTAAGATTCAATTCGCCCTCGTGTCAGATGGGTTTTGGAGGGCGTCGCCGGGTCGGTTTACTCCGCAGTCGACGTTTTTGCATATACTCATATAAACTGTTAAACAGAATGAACAGCGGAATTGAAGAAATAACCACCAAGGCCGTGCGCTGGAGAGCAACCACCCATGACCATTCCAGCAATTCTTCCGGTACCAGCAGCGAATAAACAAAATAAAAAAATATCTGTACCAGAAAATAGCAGAGACCAACCAACGGTAACTGGTAGGTAGACTCCTTGATCGGGCTTTTATCGGTAATACCTTTCAACGCTGAAAAAACAAGNAGACAGATCAGTGGATANATTCCGAGATGAATCCCGGCAACGACATCCATTACCCAACCCAAAGTGAAAACAAGCAGAATTCCAGGAACCCAGGCGAACCGATAGGCGATGAAGGCCACCAGAATGAAGATGAAATCCGGACGTACGAGCCACGCAGGCAAATATTGCAAAAGAGTGGTTTGGGCAACAATTAAGGCTATTCCCATCAGCCAAAATGCGAAGACCAACATTTTCGCTTCTTACCTCTCATTTGACAGATTCATCGACCCCAACACCGATCTGCGATCTGTCGGATCGATAAATACAAATTCCAGCTTTTGAAAATCAATATGGGACTGCACTTCGATTTCCTGAAACATTCCTCGTTGTTTTTTTATGATGTTCGACACCTTTCCCAGTGGTATACCGGCGGGAAACACCCCACCGATGCCGGCAGTGACAATGTGATCGCCAACCTCGACATCGGCATTCTTTAATACGTATTGGAGAAGATAGCCTTTTTCCCCTGCACCCTTCAAGATGCCTCTTACCCTGTTTTTCTGTATCATGGCATCTATTGCACTGCTGGGTGCAATGGCAAGCAGGACTTTTGAATAATGCTCGGCCGTATGAATAACTTGACCGACAACCCCATTCGGGGCCAAAGCGATCATTCCCTCCAGGACATCGTCCTTTTTCCCCCTGTCAACTACAATGGTCTGATACCAATAAGCAGGTTCCTTGCCGACCACCCGAGCTGCAAGCGGTTCAAAATTCAATTTTTCTTTGAAGGCAAGAAGCTCCTGAAGATGGAGATACGTCGCATATCCTTCCCGGTATTCNCCAAGCTCGGTCAGGTATTTATCGACCAGGGCCTGCAGTCGCTTGTTTTCCTCCCGGACATTCCACAATGCAATGTAATCGTTTTTCAGGGCGGTAATACCGGCAANGGACCGCGTCACNGTACTTTGGACGGGACCGATGAAGTCCAGGGTAAGTTGATGTGGGGTGCCGAAACGGCCACCCAGCATGGAGCCGAGGAGCAGCATACCGATGACAAGCAGGATCATTATCAGNATGAGAATCCTGATAGTTGCAAAAATGGAGTGCCCCTGTATAGCTTTCGTTTTCTTTCGCACAGATCGTTCAGAACAAAACTTTGAGTGCCGGCACACCAGGCCGGCATAAACATCCCATCGCAGTTCTTCCTGGAGACTATTCGATAGTCACCTCGCGCAGGATGTCAAGGTTGTCGAGAGCCTTTCCAGAGCCTAGAACAACCGATGACAGAGGGTCTTCGGCGACAATAATGGGCATTCCGGTCGCCTCCTTGAGACATTTGTCAAGGTTTTTCAGGAGTGCGCCACCACCGGTTAAAACGATGCCGTTATCCACGATATCGGCGGCCAGTTCGGGAGGNGTCACTTCCAGAGCAACCCGCACGGCCTCGACAATGACATCCACCTGTTCGGCAATCGCCGACTGGATCTCATCGGCGCTGATCTGGAGCGTCTTAGGCACCCCCGAGACAAGATCCCGGCCTTTAATATCCATTGTCTCGTAGGGTTCTTCCGGCATCACATTGCCAATGGTGGTTTTAATCAGCTCGGCGGTCCGTTCACCAATTGCGAGATTGTGCTTGCGCTTGATATATTGCAAAATCGCTTCATCCATTTTATCGCCTGCCACTCTTACGGATTTGGCATAAACAATTCCAGCCAAAGAGATCACAGCTACTTCCGTCGTACCGCCACCGATGTCGATAATCATGTTGGCAGTGGGCTCAGTGATAGGCAAACCGGCCCCGATCGCTGCCGCCATAGGCTCCTCTATTAAATACACTTCCCGAGCCCCGGCTGATTCGGCGGACTCTCTTACTGCCCGCTTTTCCACCTGAGTAATCCCGGACGGGACAGAAATCATAATTCGAGGATGGACCAGGGTCCGTCTATTATGGACCTTGTTGATGAAGTACCTGAGCATTGCTTCGGTAACTTCAAAATCAGCAATAACGCCGTCCTTTATAGGACGGATTGCAGTGATGTTTCCCGGGGTTTTTCCAAGCATCATCTTAGCTTCCTGGCCTACAGCCAGAACCCTGCTCATTCGTCCGTCCTGCCGGACCGCAACGACTGAAGGTTCCCTCAGAACTATGCCTTTCCCTTTCACATAGAGCACGGTATTTGCAGTTCCAAGATCGATGGCGAGATCATTCGACAACCAGCCAAACAAAAAATTAAACGGTGAATACATTTATATNTTCCTTTAAAAAGACACCCGGTCGTGCCTTGAAATTGTAGTAGCCCAAATCCGGATCAAGAAGTTGAGCTGATGGCAAGAAGAGTTGCTTAAGGGGTGAGAAGAGAACTTCCCACAAACTGACCAGCATAACAAACATCATTTTTGTTGGCAACAACTATACTATTTTCGTAAAAAGATATCTTGTTTTCTATTGACACCACCCACAAACCCTGTTATTCATACCGCTGTTTTTTAAATGAAACAAATCGTGGGGCTATAGCTCAGCTGGGAGAGCGCTTGACTGGCAGTCAAGAGGTCGTCGGTTCGATCCCGTCTAGCTCCACCAAGTTACCTATATCGTTAATAATATAACGATTTAAGTACCATATAAAGCCTATCTTGTCCACAATCGTGTCCACACGTGAGGAGAAACAAGATGGGCTTTTCTGTTTTATACACACCTGAATACCTCCACCAGACCGCCACAGGCCTCTTCCTTTTTCGCCTTCGAGTTCCCAAGGATTGCCAATCGGATATAGGCAAGAAGGAACTGAAGTACTCCCTCAAGACTCGATCACTCCGTGAAGCCCGAGTAATAACTTCATCCATCCTTTCATTTCTGACTGGTGTCTTCAATAGCATCCGGCAAGGAGTGTTCCAGGGAAGCTGTAAAGCTACGGTAAGCCATTCGATTAATGAAGGAATCAGGAAGGCAAGACTAAATGAATCAAGTCTGAAAATCTCAATCATTCAGAGTTCTATCGAGCCAGCCACCGAGACACCCGAGAAGACCTCACAATCGTTTCAGGAAGACAAAAAACCTCAGATCATAGAAACACCGGCACCATCCTTCTCGACCATCAGGGATGCCTTCTTTAGCGAAAAAGAGCTATCTCAAGGATGGCGATCAAAAACACGGGAAGATCATGAAGCTGTTTTTAATCTATTCATTGAGATTAACGGAGATGTCCCAGTGAGTTTCATTGACAAAGTCTTACTCAGAGACTTCAAGGCGATTATCATGAAGCTCCCACCGAACATGAGAAAGGTCAGTAAATTCAGGAATAAGACCATCCCTGAGATCATAAAGTTGAATCCCCTGAAAACCCTGAGTTCCCATACAATCAATAAGTACCTTTCCCGCTTAAGCAACCTGTTCACATATGCAGTGACCCACGGCTACATGAATATGAATCCTGCCGGAAGTCTTAAGGTCAAGCTCAAGAGCAGACCCGACGAGGAACGCCAGGCATACACCACAGAGGATCTTCAGAAGTTATTCAGAGAACCAGACACCTCAAAGACATTCACCTACTGGAGTCCACTCCTTGCCCTGTATACTGGCTGTCGCCTCGAAGAGATCTGTCAGCTTCACCTTGAGGACATCCGGAAGGAAGGTACTGTGTGGGTGTTCGATATCAATGATAAGAAGGAGAAAAGTCTTAAGAACCTTTCGAGTGTCCGATTGATTCCGATACATCCACACCTGATCAATCTTGGATTACTCAAGCATGTGGCCACGCTGAAATCAAAGGGAGAAAAAAGATTGTTTCCTGAGTTATGGCAACGGCGCGATGGTTACGGCCAAGCGGTGAGCAGGTGGTTCCAGGTCTATAAGAGTAAATGCGGGATAGACCAAGGCAAGACCTTCCATTCCTTCAGGCATACCTTCATAACCCACTTGAAGCATAAGCAGGTTGACCCATTCATGATCCATGAGCTTGACGGACATACCATCAACTCGGAAACAATGGGCAGGTATGGGAAGCGTTATACTCCTGAGATACTCTTGAGGGAGGCTATTGAGAAGATTGACTATGAGCTGAAGGGGTTATGATTTTAATTGATAAAACCGCGAGGAGGCGACGTCTGGTCAGGGTGGCAGCTTCAACAGACCTATTTCCTCAACAATGGCTTTGTCTATGAATTTTATGAAGGTAGCATCAACGGACTGGCCTACATGATGCATCGAGAGTGTATCGCCAACAGTAAATCCCAAGTGACAGCCTTTTCAAGCCAAGATACACAGCAGAGAGACCTGGATTTCGTTCTTACCTCTTGCATTGCAGGTAGTCACCAGGAGAAACCCCCGAACCTACTTGAGTGATCAAACCTCTTTGATTTCAAGATCCTAGCCCTGTCAGCACATTCCTTTGCCTCTTGATGCATGCCAAGCCTACTTAGAGCTATACCTTTGAAGTGCCAGGCCTCTTTATAATCAGCCTTTATAGCGAGAGCCTGATTAAAGGCATTTAACGCTTCCTCGTCCTTGCCAAGTCTACCTAGAGAGATACCTTTATCGTTCCAGGCGTCTGCGTAATCAGGTTTTATATCAAGAGCTTTTTTATAAGCATTTAACGCTTCCTCGTCTCTACCAAGATTACACAGAGCAATGCCTTTGCAATGCCAGGCATCTACAGAATCAGGTTTTACAGCAAGAGCCTTATCAGAAGCTTCTAACGCGTCTTGATCCCTGCCAGAGTTGCCTAAAATCATAGCCTTGTAGCACCAAGCTGTGACATTGTCCTGTTTTATTGCAAGAGATTGAGTGAAGGCATCTAAAGCTTCCTGGCTCCGATCAAGTTCCATTAGAGCAATGCCTTTAAAGTGCCAAGCCATTGCGTAACCAGGTTTTACGTTAAGAACTTTGTCAAACGCATCTAATGCATCCTGATTCTGACCAATATTTAAAAAATTAAACCCAGTGTTAAACCAAGATATCGTAATATCTATGTTCGCCACAAAAGGTTTGTTTGCCAATTCAAATAAAGCTGGTGAATTTAGTACTTCATGGGCAATCTGACGTAATTTTACAAAAGGTGTTTGGGCCGGCTGTCGAACTATTTCTCCAGTGCTTTTATCAGGTCCAGTATAACTTAGACCTGAATTCATCGAAAATGTATAGTTAGGAGGCAATACTTCATCAACATGAGTACCTCCATCTTTATTTGCCACCCACATTACAATATCTTTTCTCGTAATCCATATACCCTGAGTCGCTGAAACCGGATCTTCATTCCACCATTGTCTAACGGGTACATATTCATTATTACCCTGCTCTTCATTCGGGTAGACTTGCGGCAACTCAAAAAGAAAAACTGGAGCATCAGGCACTCCCTCTTTAAGGACTTTAAGATCACTCGCTGTCAGCAACATAACATCCCATGCATTAAGATGCTCTAATAGTGCTTTCGATTTTGTAGTCTGATGAAAAATCACACGAAGAGAAGTAGCAATTCTGAGCGCCTCACTCGTGTCACCACGATCAAACTCATATGCTGATTTTTCTATAAATTTGAGATGTTCTGAAAGGATTTTTCGGTATCGCTCCATACTCATCTTTTCCTTATTCAAGTATAATTCACTTTCTGCTTATAAACATGATCAGCAATATTAGAAAAAAAATTGCTTTTAGTCATCTATTATAAATCGAAATTTGAATTTATTCCATGAGTTTGAGTATACTCTACATTCTGCTAAATTCTAGCCTCGTTCTTTTTATAGGAGTTCATTCCTTCCCAATGTTGTAAGTCTCTCCCTCTGGAGGTCTCTTAAGGTAAACGATTGCAAGGATGCCCATACCAGTGGCGTTAACCAAGGTACGAAGGTGTGTCATGAGGCGATCTAATCGAGATAGGATCAAGGTACCCTGGAAACAGATGATATAAAGGACGTAAGGCTTTAGCGCGAGGATTACTGACGGTCGCAGTGTCATCCGTATCGCTGTCCTTTCACTCAGGGGTAAAAGTACAGATAGAGGGAGATAGAGAGAACCAAGCGAAGACAATAGTTCGCTCCAATCCTGACCCATGCAGCAATCGCAAGCAAGGCACAACTTATTGAATAGCTAGTAATTAAAATAGAGATCGTTGTCCGCTTCTTCTGGGAGTATTCAAAATTCTGTGTCACGGTTCATAATTCTCAATCAACCACTGAAGGTAGCGGAAGCTGAAACCAGCTCCGAGAATGGGCCCTCAGATATGC
>JGI25320J50211_1000971_pt1 | contig 12213 bp, 13 predicted proteins | sample AutmiccommuBRH21_FD_50211 | JGI IMG/M metagenome (IMG submission 50211)
CCGGCGGCGCTGGCGAGCCTGCGCGTGAGGTCGTCGACGACCCGACGGTCGGCCCCCGATCCGCGGGCGGGGCCGACGTGCCGGTCCAGTTCGGCCGCGAGGACCGTGACGTCGGCCGCCAGCCGGGCGGAGGCGGCGCGCTTCCCGGCGGCGAGCCGGCTGAGGTGCCGGCGCAGGTCGGCCACCCCCTCCCCCGTCACGGCGCTGGTCGCCAGCAGCGGCACGCCCGTGAGCCCGTCGTCGTCGAGGAGGCGCCGGATGTGCGCGAGGCACTGGGACAGTTCCACGGCGGTGAGCCGGTCGGCCTGGTTGAGCACGACGGTGATCACCTCGCGATGCTCGGCGAGCGGCCGCAGGTAGCGCTGGTGGAGGGCGGCGTCGGCGTACTTCTGCGGGTCGAGCACCCACACGAACTGGTCGACGACCCGCACCAGGCGGTCCACCTCCTCACGGTGCGCTGTCGCGGTGGAGTCGTGGTCGGGCAGGTCGAGCAGGACGAGGTCGGTCATGTCCGGTTCGGGCGGGGCGACCTCGTGGCGCCGCGGGACCTCGAGGAAGTCGAGCAGGTCGGCGTTGGTCGCGGTGAAGCTGGCGGCCAGCGTCGTCGCGGTCGTCGGCCGTCGCGGCCCCTGCTCGGCGAGGCGGGTGCCGGTCAGCGCGTTGAACAGCGACGACTTGCCCGATCCGGTCGCACCGGCGAGCGCCACCACGGTCTGCGGACCGACCGCCAGGCGCCGGTTCGACCTGGCCAGGACATCGTCGACCTTCCCGGCCAGCGCATCGGGAATGCGCCCCTCGACGAGGTCTGCGGCAGCGCGCAGGCGTTCGAGCCGCTCCAGGACACCCACCATGTCAGTCCATCCCCACGGGTTTGGTCAGGTCGTCGAAGGCGTCGCGCGCGGCGGAGCGCAGAGCCTCCCGGGAGGCCTCGATCCGGGCCGGGGCCTCGTCGTCGACGGCGAGGGCGCCGAGCACGTCGGTGAACCGGGACAGCTCCGCGGCCAGCACGCCGTCGACGCGGGCGGACAGTTCTGCGCGGGCCTGCTGCGCGAGCCTCCGGACCGCGTCCTCGCCGAAGACGGCCTCGAGCAGGCGCTGGGCCAGGACCGACGCTCCGGCCGCGATCCCCACCTCCGCGCCGATGAGCCCGCCCGTGAGCGAGAACGCGTAGATCATCAGCGCGGCACCCACGGCGTTGGTGCCGAGCGCGAGGAACCGGGCGCGCATGCGCTTGCCCCGGCCCTGCTCCTCGACCAGGCGCAGGACGTCGCTCTGCCACGCGCGGATGGCGTCCTCCGCGGCCTGCTCGAAGCCGGGCGACGGCACGGCCAGGCCCGGTTCGGCCGCCAGGATGTCGCGCCCCCACCGCGTGTGCGACCACGCGGCCGCCGTTCCCTCGGCCGCCCGCTCGCCCGCGTCCCGCAGCACGGCCGCGAGCCCGTCGGAGATGGCGACCTCCACGGCCTCGATGCGCTGGTCGCCGGTGAACCACCCCGAGATGCGGTCGCGGAGCGCGCTGATCCGCTGCTCCACCGAGCGCATGAACTCACCGGTGCCGACGAGGTCCTGCCACCGGGCGAGGATCTCGCCGCGCAGCAGGGTGCCGTCGCCCGTGGCGCGGTCCACCGCGTCGGCGGCCTCGCGGTGGGCGCGCGCGGCGTCGTCGTGGAGCTCGGACAGGGCCTCCTGCTGGCGCCGCATGCCGTCGGCCAGCTCCTGGAGTTCCCCGTCGAGGCTGCAGACGGTGCCGGCGAGAGTCTGTACCGCGACCTGCGAGCGTGCCTCGGTCTGCGACGCCAACGCGACCAGCCACTGCCGGATCCCGGCGACGTCCCCCAGGGGGAGCAGCCCGTCGTCGGGCAGGGCCCGCTCCACGATGGCGAACAGCTTGGCGGCCGCGAGGCCCCGCTCGGCCAGCATCTGCGCGAGATGACCGGCCACCTCGTCGACGGCTCCGGGAGGGCAGCGGTTGATGACGACGCTGACGACGGTGTTGCGCTCGGCGGCGGTGGCCAGGTAGTCCCACGGCACGGCGTCGGCGTAGCGGGCGGCGGACGTCACGAACAGCCACAGGTCGGCGGCGAGGAGCAGCTGCCGGGCGAGGGTCCGGTTGGCGTCGTCGACGGAGTCGATGTCGGGCGCGTCGAGGACGGCGAGGCCAGGCGGCAGGTCTGGGAAGGTGACGATGTGCAGGGCGCGGGAGTCGTGCAGTTGCGTGTCGGTCCGCACCAGCCCGGGCAGGACGTTGTCGCTGCGGAACCACTCCTCGTCGTCGGGGTGGCAGACAAGGACCGGCGACTTCGTCGTGGGCCGCAGCACCCCGGGCCTGGTGACCTGGGCGCGCAGCAGCGAGTTGACCAGCGTGGACTTGCCGGCGCCGGTCGAGCCGCCGACGACGGCGAGCAGCGGCGCGTCGAGGCGGTCGGCGCGTGGCATGAGGTGGTCGCGCAGCTGCTGACCGAGGGTGACGGTGAGGGTCCGGAGCCGATCCGCGCCATAGAGCGGGAGCGGGAACTGGGCGGTGGTCAGCGCGTCGTCGAGCTGCCGGAACGCGGCGGCGAGGTTCTGCGCTCCGCTCATCTCGGCCAGTTCCCTCCGACGCCGGCCGGGCCGGGCGTCTGTGGCGGTGGGTAGTCGGACGTCAGTGGGCCGGGGTTCGCGTCGTCGGGCAGGGGCCGTCGGCGGAGCGGCCAGCGCTCGATGAGCCGGAGGCCCTCGGTGTCGGTGAGGGCGCGGCCGCGCAGCCCGTCGATGTCGTGGATGAGCTCACGGGCGCGCTCGTCGCCGGTCTGGTCGACGGTGCCGCGCGTCATGGCGTCGCGCAGGTACGCCAGCTCCGTCACGCGGCGCAGGAGTGTCGCGGTGCGCCACCACACGCGGGGGCCGCGGAACAGCGCGAACCACAGCAGCTTCACCCGGCGCAGCGGGCCGCCGAACACGACGACGTCGCGCTCGCTGAGCCACCCGGCGCGCTGGTAGTCGGTCAGGCGGGCCCGGATGAGCTGCCCGTTGCCGACGACGCTGACGATCAGGGAGATGACGATGACCCCGACCAGGCCCAGGGCGAGGTACCAGGCCCGCTGCAGCTGGTCCATCGGGTTGGTCGACGCCAGGCCGTTGAAGAGCATGTGGCCCGCGCAGGCCAGCAGGAATCCGGCCAGCGGCGCCAGGACCCGCACCAGTCGGCTGCGCGCCCCGAGCCCGATCACCAGCCCTGAGGCCGTCATGAGCGTGAAGAGCGGATGCCCGAAGGAGGTGTAGACGCCGCGCAGCAGGACCAGCTCCATCATGGTGGCGTCCGGGTCGGCGATCGAGATGTCATGCGTGGCCTGCATCCAGACGCGGGCGTAGTAGATGATGTTTTCGACGAAGGCGAAGCCGACGGCCGATAGTCCCGCCAACGCCACCATGGACAGCCGCGACACGATCCGGCCCCGCATGAGGATCACCAGAAGCACGAGGATCGTCGCCTTCGCCAGCTCCTCGATGAACGGCGCGGAGAAGACCGCCGCGCGCGACCCCGTGTCCGAGTTCGCCTCCGTGGTGGCCATCATCTCGGCCGCCCACGAGTTCACGTGCAGCGACACCCAGGTGCTGACCGCGGCGCCCCACAGGAAGGTCAGCACCCACACGACGGGCTGCTGCGCCCGGAAGCGGTCCAGCCAGATGAACAGCGCCGAGTACGCCAGCGCGGTCCACATCGCCCAGAACGCGGCCCGGCGGAACGCCTCGTCGGTGATGCCCAGCGTCTCGGTCCCGTCGGGGAACGTCTGCGGCGGATGCAGGATCCAGTACTGAGCGATGAGGAAGTACACGGAGGCCGGAACGATGACCAGCGCGAGCCAGAACACGGGGCTGGCCACCATGCGCCGGTACCAGGGTCCGGTGCGGGCCACGGGCAGGGCGTTGAGCCGTCGTCGCCGCGTGGCCATCTCCGCTGTCGTCATGATGGCGCCCAGCGTACCGTCAGGCCGTCGCGGCGAGGCGGTCTCGCCTAGGGTGTGCGCATGGAGAGCTTCTTCGACGCCACGACCATCTGGGACCGGCTCGACGGGTCGCTGCACGTCTACGTCGTCCCCGACGAGGACGTCACGGACCGCCTGGCGGACCTCCAGTCGCGGCTCGACGGCGTGCCGGATCTCCCCGTCATGCCGCGGGCATGGCTGCACTTCACCGTCAACCGCCTCGCGCAGTACGACGAGATCGGCAACCGGGAGATCACCCGGCTCGCCGACGCGCTGACCGTCGAGCTCGCCGGGGTGCCGGCCTTCGACCTCAGGGTCGGGCCCCCGCAGGTGCACGAGCGCGCGGTCGAATGCGTCGGCGAGTCGACGCCGGGGTGGGAGGCGCTCGTCGACGGGGTGCGGCGCGCCGCGCTCGGCACCTTCGGCGGCACCATGCCCGACCGGCCGTACGCCCCGCACGTGACCCTCGCCTACGCCACCGGCGACGTGCCGGACCGGGAGATCCGAGCCCGGCTGGAGGGCTCCCCCGAGGTGGGGACGATGCGGGTGGAGACGGCACACCTCATGTCGGTGACGATGCGCCCGGAGCTGGGGTGGTTCGATTTCGTCGAGCTGGCGAACTGGTCCCTCGCCTGAGAAGGAGATCCGTCCGCGGCGCCCCAGGCAGGACTCGAACCTGCGACCGGCTGATTAGAAGTCAGATGCTCTATCCGCTGAGCTACAGGGGCCGACGATCGCCCAGTGTACCGACGTCGGCCGCGGGGTCGCGAGCCGCCGGCGGCGGTTGGGCGGCGCCGCCGTCTCACCCCTAGATTGGGCACCATGAGTGAGAACCTGGTGTGGGTGGACTGCGAGATGACCGGCCTGAATCTGGCGGTCGATGCGCTGATCGAGGTGGCCGTCCTCGTCACCGACGGTGACCTCAACGTCCTCGGCGAGGGCGTCGACCTGCTCATCCGCCCCACCGAGGAGCAGCTCGCGCAGATGGACGACTTCGTCCGCGACATGCACACCCGGTCCGGCCTGCTCGACGTCCTGCATGAGGGGATGACCATGGCGGAGGCGACGGACCAGGTGATGGACTACGTCCGGTCCCTCGTCCCGGTGGAGAGGAAGGCCCCGCTCGCGGGCAACACGATCGGGACCGACCGGGCCTTCCTGGCCCGCGACATGCCGGAGTTCGAGAGCTGGGTGCACTACCGCAACGTCGACGTGTCGTCGGTCAAGGAGCTGGCCCGGCGCTGGTACCCCAAGGCCCTCTACCAGGCCCCCACCAAGTCCGGCACGCACCGCGCGCTGTCCGACATCCAGGAGTCCATCGAGGAGCTGCGCTACTACCGCGAGGCCGTCTTCCTCCCCCCGCCGGGACTCACCACCGCCCAGCTGCGCGACATCGCCGCGCGTCACCGCGGCACCGTCACGGGGAACGGCGACGCCACCGCCCGGTGAATTTCCCTCACCGTCGGCGCGTACGCTATTGTTTCCCAGTCGCTTTAGGGCGACGACATGGTGGGTATAGCTCAGCTGGTAGAGCACCTGGTTGTGGTCCAGGATGTCGCGGGTTCAAGTCCCGTTACTCACCCCGGCGAAATCCCGTCCCGGCCTGAGGCCCGGGGCGGGTTTTCTGCGTCTGCCCCTCCTCACACCGCGAGGTCGCGGGCGGCGAACGCTCGATACGTCGTGGCGATCGCGGCCCCCACGTTGTCGTCGTAGTAGAAGACCTCGGACGGCAGGTAGCCGACCTGTTGACGGATCTCGGGGCCGGAGGTCGTGATGTCCTTGCCGAAGACGGTCGCAGTGCCGCTGGTGGGGTGGATGAGCCCGAGCAGGGTCCTGATGGACGTCGACTTGCCGGCGCCGTTTGGGCCGATGAACCCGCACTCTGGTCAGGGCCCCATCGGCGTTCTAGCATTCCGCCCATGATGCGTCTGCGCCGCGCCGACCCCCGCTCGCCGGGGCTCACCCGCCGCCGTCACGGCAAGGGTTTCAGCTACCGCGACGCCGACGGCCGTCCGGTGCCGCCCGACGACGTCGAGCGGATCCGGTCCCTCGCCATCCCACCGGCCTGGACCGACGTGTGGATCTGTCCGCACCCCAACGGGCACCTGCAGGCGGTGGGCACCGACGACGCGGGGCGACGCCAGTACCTGTACCACCCGGAGTGGCGCCGCCGCCGGGACCGGTCGAAGTTCGACCGCGTGGCCGAGGCCGCGCGGCACCTCCCGACCGCCCGGCGTCGCATCGAGCGCGACCTCCAGGCCGACGGCCTGCCGATGGAGCGCGCCGCCGCGTGCGCCGCCCGGCTCCTGGACGTCGGGTACTTCCGCATCGGCAACGACGCCTACAGCGACGCGCACGGATCGTTCGGGTTGACGACGCTCGAGCGCCGACACGTCCGGCGGCGCGGCGACGTCATGGTGTTCCGGTTCACCGGCAAGTCCGGCGTCGAGCATACGGTGGAGGTCGACGACCCGTCGGCCGTCGCGGTCCTCGAGAAGCTCCGGCGGCGGCGCGACGACAGCCCGCGACTCCTGGCCTTCCGCGACGGCGACGGCTGGCGCGACCTGACCAGCGCTGCGGTCAACGGCTACCTGCGTGACCTGTTCGACGGCGCCATCACGGCCAAGGACTTCCGGACCTGGCACGCGACGGTCATCGCCGCCGCGGCTCTCGCCGACTCCGACGAGCCGGGCGACACCGCGGCCTCCCGCAAGCGCGCGATCCGCGCCGCCGTCGTGGAGGTCGCGGGCTACCTGGGGAACACGCCGACGGTGGCGCGCTCCTCGTACATCGACCCGCGCGTCCTCGACGCCTACGACGCCGGCCTCACCATCGGCGAGGCCACGCGGCGCAGGTACGACTCCCCCCGGGCCCGGCAGGCGGGCCTGGAGAGAGCCGTCCTCGAACTGCTCAGCTAGACGCGAGGGTCAGAACACCGGCCGCCCGCCCGTCACGCCGACGACGGTGCCGCTCACGTACGACGCCTCCGCCGGGCTCGCCAGGAACACGAACGCCCCCGCCAACTCCGACGGCTGCCCGGCGCGACCGAGCGGCGTGTCGCCGCCGAACGTGGGCATGCCGTCGCCCGGCTTGGTCGCCGGCTGCAGCGGCGTCCAGATGGGGCCAGGCGCGACCGCATTGACCCGGATGCCCTTCGAGCCCAGGTCCGCGGCCAGGTTGACCGTGAAGTTGTTGATGGCGGCCTTCGTCGCCGCGTAGTCGATCAGCGGCTCAGAGGGGTCGTAGGCCTGGATGGAGCTCACGTTGATGATGCTGGAGCCCTTGCCCAGGTACTTCAGCGCCTGCTGGCTCACCCAGAACAACGCGTAGAGGTTGGTCTTGAACACGCGGTCCATGTCGGAGGTCTTCGCGTCGGCGAGGCCGCTGTCGCGGCGGGCCCACTGGAACCCGGCGTTGTTGACGACGATGTCGAGACCGCCCATGCCGGCGGCGGCGTCGTCGACGATCTTGCGGGCGACGGTCTCCTCCGTCAGGTCGCCCGGCACCAGCACGCACGTGCGGCCGGCCTTCTCGACCCACGCCTTGGTCTCCTCGGCGTCGGACTGTTCCTCGGGCAGGTAGTTGATGGCGACGTCGGCCCCCTCGCGGGCGTACGCGATCGCGACCGCGCGGCCGATGCCGGAGTCACCGCCGGTGATGAGGGCCTTGAGGCCGGCGAGACGGTCGCGGCCGACCCAGGTCTGCTCACCGTGGTCCGGGGTGGGCTCCATGGGCGGGGTCAGGCCGGGGGGCTGCTGCTCCTGGGCGGGGAAGCCACCCTTCTCGCCGGCGAGCTTCTGAGCCTGCTTGTCCACTGCGTAAAGGTCATCACTCATGCGTCCAGTCAAGACGACGATGTGGCGGAATTCCAGCAATCGGCGAAAAAGCCGCACGGCCCCCGCCCGTGAGGACGAAGGCCGTGCGTGTCAGTGGTACACCACCAGGGACTCGAACCCTGAACCCGCTGATTAAGAGTCAGCTGCTCTGCCAGTTGAGCTAGTGGTGCGCGCGAGGAATAACTCTAGACGCTGTCTCGCCGACGTGTCCAATCGGCCCCCTGCGCGCTCTCCCTTGACTCCTATATCGATGCCCATCAATATTGAGCTATGTCGATATGCGAGCCGGGCATCCTTCCGGATCCCCTTTCCCCGGCCCGGACCGCGGCGCTGACGGCCACGCTCAAGGCGCTGGCTGACCCGGTCCGGCTGCGGATGATCGCCATGATCGCGGCGGACCCCCGGGGCGAGGCCTGCGGCTGCGACTTCACCGAGGCGATCGAGTTGTCGCAACCGACGCTGAGTCACCACCTCAAGGTGCTCTACGAGGCCGGGCTCGTCTCCCGGCGGAGGGAAGGGACGTGGACCTACTACCGGGTCGCTCCCCCCGCCCTCACCGATGTGGCGGACCAGCTCCGCGCACTGACCCAGGGCAGCGTCCCCGAGGTGCACGACTCGGCCCACCTGGACCTGCCGTCGGACGGGACCGTGGAACACGTCCTCACGCGCGGCATCGACGAACTGGCCCACCGGTTCACCGGGATCTTCGCCCGCGAGACGGTCGACCGGTACGTCCACGAGTCGTTCCAGACGCTCTACCGCACCGCCCGGATCAAGACATTCGTGCCGATCATGGCGGTCCGCTTCGCCGGCGAACGCCTGACCGCCCTGGCGCAGTCCCGCGGACATCTGCCGAAGGCCGTCCCCGAGGTGCTGTTCGTCTGCACCCACAACGCGGGACGGTCCCAGATGGCTGCCGCGCTGCTGGCCGCCATGGCCCCGGGGAAGGTTCACGTGCGGTCGGCCGGCTCGTTGCCGGCCGCGGATGTCAACCCCGCCGTCGTCGAGGCGCTGGCAGAGCTGGGCCTGGACATCGGCGACGAGTTCCCCAAGCCCCTCACCGACGACGTGGTCCGTGCGGCGGACGTCGTCGTGACGATGGGGTGCGGCGACTCCTGCCCCCTGTACCCCGGGAAGCGCTACCTGGACTGGGATCTGCCCGATCCTGCCGGCCGCCCCGTCGACGAGGTGCGCGAGGTCCGCGACCGCATCTCGGCCAAACTCACCACCCTGCTCGCCGAGCTGGGTATCGCCACCCACTGAAAGGTCCCGCATGTCCGACAAGCCCAGCGTCCTGTTCGTCTGCGTCCACAACGCCGGCCGGTCCCAGATGGCCGCCGGCTACCTGCGCCACCTGGGCGCCGGCCGCATCGAGGTCCGCTCCGCCGGGTCCGCGCCCGCCGACACCGTCAACCCCGCCGCCGTCGCCGCCATGGCCGAGGAGGGCATCGACATCTCGGCCGAGCAGCCCAAGATCCTCACCACGGAGGCCGTCGAGGTGTCCGACGTCGTCGTCACCATGGGCTGCGGCGACACCTGCCCGTTCTACCCGGGGAAGCGGTACGAGGACTGGACGCTCGACGACCCGGCCGGACAGGGCCTCGAGGCCGTCCGCCCCATCCGCGACGAGATCCGCCGTCGCGTGGAGGCACTCATCGAGGAGGTGGTTCCGGCGAGCTGACGCGGCTCAGCCGCCCGTCGGCGCGTAGCCGGCGCCGTAGCGCTCGACGTAGCCGGTGACGTCGCCCTGCATCAGGGCGGCGGCGAGCGCCGCCGTGCGCGCCTCGTCGAGCAGGTTGACCGAGGCGCCGTTCACGGTGCCGAAGCCCCGGATCGGCACCATGAGCGAGGTCACGCGTCCCGCATCGACGGCGCTGATCGCAGGCACCAAGCCGGTGAGCGCGTCCGCGTCGAGCGGGCCGGTCACCTTCACGTTGCCGTAGAGGCTGGCGAGGAGCTCCGCGAAACCGGCGGGGGCCTCCGCCAGCCGTTCCTTCAACCGCGACACCATGCCGCTGAGGACGGCGCCCTCCGCCAGCCGTTCCTTCAACCGCGACACCATGCCGCTGAGGACGGCGCGATGCCGCTGGGCGCGGTCGAGGTCGCCGAGCGGCATCGTCTTGCGCTCGCGGCTGTAGATGAGGGCGTCGGTCCCGCCGAGCGTGATGGTGCCCGCCGGGAACGTGACGCGCCGCCCGGTGCTCTGCACCGTGACGCTGGTGGCCTTCTGGTTCTGTACGTCGAATCCGTCGAGCCACCGGGTGATGTTGATGAACCCGGTGAAGTTCGCTTGGACGACGTAGTGGATCGGCAGCCCGCCGAGGAGGTTCGACACCGTACCCCGGAGCTTCTCGGTGCCGCCGGCCGGGAAGCTGCCGTTGATCTTTCCGCGCCCACCCCCGGCATAGTCGACGTAGGTGTCGCGGGCGATCGAGACCAGCGTCATGCTCTGGCGGTCGGCGGACAGCTGGGCGACGATGATGGCGTCGGCATTGCCGCCGAGCGACTTCGGATCGCGCGAGTCCGTCCCGAAGAACAGGACGTTGATGACGCCGGCCGGCAACACGTCCACGGGGGACGGGCTGGGCGACGGGCTCGGGCTGGGCGATGGCGTGGGCGTCGGACTCGGCGTGGGGCTCGCAGATGTGCTGGAGGGAGTGGAGGTGGTGGGCGACGGGGACACGGCGGCATCTCCCGTGCAGCCCATCAGGGCCAGTGGGAGCACGATCCACAGGGCAAAGAGGCGACGCATGGGCCTAGCAAACCACACGCCCGGGCGCGCCCCGCGGCGAGGTCGGGGCCCCGCGGTCCGCCGGCGCCGGCCCCGGTGCGGGAGCGATCAGCCTGAGATCGCCCGGCGCGCCCGCGCTTCCAGCGATGTCCTGCGCTTCGCGATCGAGTTGATGGTCACGGCGAACACGACCAGCCCGAGCACCGCGCCACCGATGGCGAGGAGCCGGTCGGTGCGCCAGCCGCCCTCGTCATCGCGCACCTGGGAGGCGACCGCCTCGAACTCGGTCTTGGCGAACAGCTTCGTCTCGTCGAGCGCGGCCCGGGCGATGTTCGCCGGCTTGACGGACTCCACGGCATCCGACGCGGCCTGGGCGAGCTTCGCCCGGTTCGCGGCGAGGTCGGCGCGGATGTCCTCCACGGAACGGTTAGAGCCATTAGACATGCGGTTCTCCTCCACTGACTGTCCCCCAGCCTATCGACCCCCCGGCCCCGGGGCTCAAGCCCTCTAGAATGTCGCGCATGACCGCACGACTGACCACGGGCTCGACCGCGCCATCCTTCACGCTCCCGAACCAGGACGGTGACGAGGTCTCGCTGACCGACTTCGCCGGCCGCGCGGTGATCCTCTACTTCTATCCCGCCGCCATGACGCCCGGCTGCACCACGCAGGCCGTGGACTTCTCCACGGCCATCGACGCGTTCCACGACGCCGGGTACAGCGTGCTGGGCTGCTCCCCCGACCCCGTGGAGCGGCTGGCCAAGTTCAGCAAGTCCTCGGACCTGGGCTTCACCCTGCTGGCCGACCCCGAGCGCGTCGTCCACAACGCTTACGGCGCCTATGGTCCCCGCAAGCTGTACGGCAAGGAGATCGAGGGCGTGCTGCGCTCGACGTTCGTCATCGACGTCGACGGCGACGGGGTCGGCACCGTCCGGGTCGCCCAGTACAACGTGAAGGCGACGGGGCACGTGGCCAAGCTGCGCCGCGAACTGGGTGTCTAGTACCGCCTTCCGCACCATCGACACCGCCGTGGACGGCGGCGTCGACGTCGAGTTGGAGATCAAGCGGTCGAGGTTCCTCACCCGGTTGCGTCGCGTCGAGACCGAGGAGGCGGCCCGCGCCGTCGTCGAGGAACGACGTTCGGCGCACTTCGACGCCCGGCACCATTGCTCGGCGTTCGTCCTGGGGCCAGACGGGCGCACAGCACGCAGCTCTGACGACGGGGAGCCCGCCGGCACCGCGGGCGTCCCGATGCTGCAGGTGCTGCAGAAGAACGGCCTGACCGACGTGGTGGCCGTCGTCACCCGCTACTTCGGCGGCATCAAGCTCGGCGCCGGGGGTCTGGTGCGCGCCTACTCGGAGGCGGTCGCCGCGGGGATCGCGGCCGCCGGGGTCCGCGAGGTCCGGCTGTGCCGGGTGCTGCGCGTCGACGTCGGCTTCGCCGCCGCCGGCGGGGTCGAGGATCAGCTCCGAGGTCTGGTACTGCCGTCGGGGGCGTCAGTGGTGGTGGACGGGGTCGAGTGGACCGACGTGGCGCACATCACCGTGGCGGTGCCGGCGGGGACCGAGGACGAGCTCGCCGTCGCCATGGCGACGATGTCGGCGGGCTCGCTCTCCCCGGTCCCCGTGGGCGAGAGGTGGGTCGGCTAGAGCGCCAGGCCGAGTCCCTCAAGGTAGGCCA
>JGI25320J50211_1000984_pt1 | contig 11978 bp, 12 predicted proteins | sample AutmiccommuBRH21_FD_50211 | JGI IMG/M metagenome (IMG submission 50211)
CTATTTTCGCTATTTTTTGTTCTTTGGCTCTTTATAGAGAACGGAAATCACTGTTTCAATTTATTTGCAACCGATATCTTTTTTCATCTTCAGGTACTCCTAAAGAGTATTAAGTACTTTCAAACCATGCAGGAATCTCCATCGGCCTTCCTTTGGTATTCTACAGCAGCATCGCTCTTGACAGACACTTGGTCATCTTTTAGTAAAATAACTAAGCCATCTTTGAAAGTATCGACACCATGCAGGTACTGAAGTTCCCTCACTTTAAAGAGAGGGGGCCAATAGCGCACCTAAAGATACTATTGAATTCCAGTTGCAACTTGGAACACCTTTTCCCAGACTCTCCTACAGTTCCACAAAAAGGTATGTTCATTGCCATCTCTGATACTAGGGCAATTTTCGCTATGGTTGGAAGTACGGTTGGAAAAGAAAAAGGCACTTAACGAAATATCGCTAAGTGCCTGAAATTTCTGGAGCGGGATACGCGATTCGAACGCGCGACTTTCAGCTTGGGAAGCCGACTATACTATTGTACGTACAGTCACAATAAACTATTTTTACAGTACTTTTTTTTAGGTAATTATTGACAAGTCATGATTTTTATGTTTACTGTACTAGCTGACGTACGGTAGTATACCGATACATCAGCGAAACCCCATTATCAACCTGCCAAGGGGCAGGTGAAGGGGCCAGCGTATCAGTATAGGAGAACATCATGAAGCGAGTATCTACAAGCGTTGAAGGTCTGTTTTACAAGATGAGACCATCCAAAACCGACCCAACCAAAAAGGACAAGGTGTGGTATGGAAGATTCATGGACAAGGCAACAGGAAAGCAGAGAGAAGTTTTGCTTGGATGGAGAGACTATGACGGGATGAATATTGATCAAGCTACCATAAAGCTAATAGGTTTCCGTAGTGGGCAGGAAAAGACGATCAGCGAGAAAAAGATTGAGGCGGAAATCTTGAAGGCTGAAGAGCGAGCCAATTCCCTACAAGGACTCTGGGAATCTTACCTTGAGTCATCAAGTACAGCCTCAGGTGGCATTCGGCATAAAGACAAGCCGATCTATAAAACTGACCGATCATTTTTCAACAATCATATCTTCCCAGTATTAGGCCGGAAGATTCCAGCAGAATTGACAAATGAAGATGCAAATAAACTCACCCAAGTAGTCTACTCAAAGGGCAGAGCGCAACAAACCGTCAAGCATGTGCTCGCTCTTCTTCGAAGGATTTTAAAACATGGGCACATTGAACTCAATTATCCCCTTCCCCCAGTCAACAGAAAACCAAAAAATGAAAGCTTAAACGATGAAGAACTGAAAAACCTTGTAACTGTCTTGAAAAATTCTCTTAACAGACCAGTTGCAGACATGATGCTCTTAATCATGTGTACCGGGATGAGACAGGGAGAAGTTCGAAAGCTGAGATGGGAACACATAAGCTTCACAAAAAGTGAACTTGTTCTTGTAAATCCCAAGGGAAAAATTGATGTTACTCTGGAGATGTCTAAGGAAGCTGAACAAATCATTAAGAGACAAATAAGGGGGAATGTCATTCCAATGCCAACGAATTATGTTTTCCCAGGAAAAAACGGAGCCAGAAGAGGACAATTCACAAAAGCAGCGAAAAGAATAGCAATGGCCGCTGGCTTACCGGATGATTTTCGCCCCTGCCATGGCTTAAGGCATTATTTCCTATCTGAGTTGGTTGCAAGTGGATTAGATATTGAAACTGTCAGAGATATGGCTGGCCATAAAGACATCAGCACTACACAAAGGTATCTTAATGCAAAAAAAGAAGACAAACGAAAGGGTGTTAAAATTATGGGAGGTAAAATAAGTGGCGCTCTATAAAATGAAAGACCTGATTGCGGTAACAGGCTGGACACGGAAAAAGTTAAGCCAATGGCTACAACAAGGGATTGTAAAGGCAGAAGTTCCGCCAAAACGAGCAGGTGTCGCTGCTGAATTCTCCTTCAACAATATTATCCAGTTCATTCTTACTGATAAATTGGTAAACGCAGGTTTATCTGTTCGCAAGGCCTCAGAGTTGGCAGAAAAGTTCATTGGATCTATTCACGAGGCGTATAGTGAAAACCCGCATGTGGTTGGTGAGTATTGGGTTGCAATAGATCTTGAGAACTCTGAAAATTACATTTATTTCGAGAGCCAACCTGATATGTATAACCAGGATATTACTTTGGTGTTGCGGCTACACAAAATCTACATCGAAGTCGCTGATAAAATATCAGCCCTTGAAGGAAAGTAGGCCTCAAGGGGCAACCACAGGGGCATGTTCTGTGCCCCTGTGATCAACAGTCAATATTACACCCCATTAAGACACAATAGCCGTTAGCTCGGAGAGCTACAGCTAATTACTTTTTCGTAATTCGAACTAATTTTTCCCACTCTATTTCTAATATAGGTTTTTCCGATTAACAATTTCTCCAATAATTATTACTGATGTACATAACTAACCGTTATTAAAATAGTTTCGACTATATTAATAACCTAAAAAGAGGTATATTAAAGGAATTGCTGAAATTGATTAGCAATGAAAGGAATGTCTTTATAATCAGTGGCCGCTGATCATACAGACATAATCAGGGGCATCAGGATTTCTCACCGTATGAATGGTGTCCCTGGTTAACCCTTAATGCAACAAATAGACGGTGACACCATGTTATCCCCCTCCTCATCAGCAGTAAATCCCAAAAACGTTAAATTCCACTTAAGGCGGCTTTTTCCGCCTACCCATCCCAACCTATGGGTAAAAGAGAAACCACTCTGCAGAAGCGAACCTGGAGCGATTTTTTCAAAGAATTCTTCCACAGCGTCCCCCTCCACCTTAAACTCCAGTCGAGGGGTGGCATTATGAGGCAAAAGAAATACACAATCTGTTGGGTTCATGGAAGTATCTATAATACTGAAACAGAAACAGGCGAGGGAACACTTGAGCACTTAGCTAAAAAATTCTCCGAACATCATGATGAAAACAAATATAGTTCATATTTTCTACGTGGGTTAGCCGATAAAAGAAATGACCAATCTATGACTACAGTTGATTGGATCATTATTGATGGTGATGGTAGCCTTAAAGACCCTCATTCTGCACCTGACCCTAATCAAGTTCACGAAATATTAAAAAAATCAAAAATAAATCATTTTCTCTATCCATCTTATTCAAACTCTGAAGGCAAAATACGGTGGAGAGTTGTAATACCAGCTTCAAACCTAACTTTGAAAAATTGGAAAAACGGTGTTGATCATATTACACATATAATTCAAAGTGGTGGTGCTCAGATCCGTCCCGTAAAGGAAAACTATACACTCTCGCAAGCTTGGTTTATAACAGGTCCTTTAGATGAGCAATACAGATATAAGTCACTCATTTATAATAAAAACAAAAACGATTATTCATGGGATGGTTTGAAATATACGATTTCAGGAACCAAAATTAGCAAAGGTAGAAAGTCCAAAAAAACCCATTCAAGGCCACAAGAAAATATCTCAAAAAAACAAGCTAAACGGAATATTGAATATGGTATTGATTTGCATCCTTCAGTACTTTCCCTGGCAAGAAAAGGATACAGTAAGGAAAAAATAATCGGATTGATCGAAGATGGAGCAACACTAGCAGTTCGAGGAGAAAAAAGATTTGAATCTTTAATCGGTACTGAAATTGATGATATATTCAAATGGTTTTTGGCTACTGACTCTGATAAGCCCAAGACACAAAAACAATTTGAACTTCTCTCAATAAATGATTTATTGACTGATATTAAGGAGACAGACTGGCTGATTGAAGGAATTTTAGAGAATAACGCCTTGAGTGTTGTTTTCGGTGAGCCTGGCTCCTATAAATCATTTTTAGCGATTGATTGGGGACTATGCGTCGCCACAGGAACACCTTGGCTAGAAAGACAGGTTGATAGTGGCCTAGTCATATTTATAATCGGTGAAGGTCAAAATGGCCTTAGAAAAAGAGTGCAGGCATGGGAGAAGGAAAAGAATGTCTCTTTGGGAAAGGCTCCTGTTGTTTTTTCATCCATTCCAGCACAGATACTGGATGAAAAATCAGCCAAATTGGTTGCTGCTGAAATCAATAAATCAATAAAGGTCCATGGTAAGCCCAAACTATTGATCCTTGATACATTAGCCAGAAACTTCGGTGATGGAGATGAAAACTCCACCAAAGATATGACCAAATTCATTAGTATGCTCGACAAACATATTGGATCAGATTTTACAAGAATAATAATTCATCATACAGGCCTGAGCGATAAAAAAAGGGCAAGAGGATCTTCTGTATTACGCGCAGCTGCAGACTCAGAGTATATGATGACTAAAGCCGGAATTGGTGTGAAACTGGAATGTACAAAAATGAAAGATGAAGAGCCTTTTTCCTCTATATCACTCAGAACTAAACTGGTCACAGTAAATGAACTTGCGTCAAGCTTGGTATTAGAACGATCAGAAATTCTTTTAGCCCTCCAAAAACAGAAACCCATTGACGAAATGAGGGTGACGATTAGAAGTGCTGGGAAAATTAAAGTTGCTGAATTGTTGAAGCAGACAGAAAGGTTCGGATATAAAAATGTGAGCAGTTGCGATACTAACATTAAAAAAATGATGAAAAATACTAAAGAATTCTCTTATACAAAGAATAATACCGCTATAAAAGTCAAAAAATAACCCTTATCTCTCCTATAGAGAGATAAGATGGGGTTTTGGGTTTTCGCCAAACCCATAAATAGCAGGGTTTAGAATAGGGTTTTATTAGTGATTTACTATCACTTACATTATTTTTGTAAACCCAAAAAAACCCAGCTATTTTGGTCTGGGTTTGGGTTTTTTAAAGAACCCAGTCTGGTAGTTTTTGTATGATCAGAAATTCTGTCAGCCCCTCTCGCACTTAATGCCCTCAAACAGAAAAAGATCAAAGAAAGGATTCTCTCTTTCCACTAGTAGTTTCCATAAAACGTCAAATATTCCGCGAAAGTAATCTTGGTTAGGAAACGTGACTTTTAGCTTTCAAGGCTAAAGGTCAAAGACATTAATATTGTACACTATCAGTAGAATACAAGGCAATTTGTTCTAGTGGCCCCTTAGTTTGTACCTAACAAGTCTTTATCAATGGAAAGCGTTCGGCACATATGCCTAACATTTATTTGTATCTTTTACCGGAGGTGTCAAGATGGGCAAAACAAAGAAAGTTGAGAATAATAACCAATTATCAGCGCAAGAAGAAGAGCGTCTTGGGGATATCTGGCTAGATAAAAAATTTACAGCTCAACATCATGGGGAGTGCGGGGCATGCAAGTGGTGGTCAAGACACCACACGGAAGGAGTAGCTGGAAGATGTGAGTATTACCCACCAGCCATCCGTTTCGATAAAGACGATTGGCAGTATTCATGTTGGCCTGAGACTGGTGCATCAGATAGATGTTCTAAATATAAATTTAAAAGGAGGTAACAATGGCAAACAGTCCATTAGCAGGGTGTGGGAATATAGACTCTCCGTACAAGATCAGGCAATTGATGCGTAGGGTCATTACCCATCAATTCAAGGGTGAGATAAGCACGGCTTCACAATCAGCCATTAACGGCTCAGCAAGCGTTGCATTAAAGACATTCGAGGTTGGCGACTTGGAGGACAAGTTGAAGGAGCTGGAAGCCAAGCTCGACATAGCTCTATCCCGCAAAGGTAAGAAAATGAAAAAGCAGATTTCTGCAATACCATGAGGAGGACTAACAGCATAAAGCGTCTTGAAAGGCGCATTGAACAAATACTGAGTATTTGCGAGCGACCACAACGGCTTTACGGTGTCATTTACACAGATGAGGACCCTAACCTAGTACATGCCTATGGCCCAGATGGGTATGTTATCAGCGCTGCATCAACACATATAAAAAAGACACTTCGCAAGTCGTTTGAATTAAGCAAAAAAGAAGGTGTGTATTTAATAATTTCTCAATTCTCTACAAGGAGTAATAACAATGGCGATCTCGAAAAAATTATATCAGATGGAAAACAAAACCCTGAGCCTTCTTTTAAATAAGGCTGGATCAACCGGACTCCCACAAAAAATAAGGCAGGTTGAAAGTGAGTTGGATGCCTATGCCCAACGACTTGCAAATGACATGACTAAAACACCAGCTGCACAAACTCTTATGCTCTGTGAGAAGATTGAGAAGTCGATCATGAGTGTCTTGCGGGACTTAGATAAAGAACGAGCAGCAGCATTTTCAGAGGCTGAGCGGGCAGAACAAAAACTTCAGGGCGAGATAAAATTCAAAGACACAACTGATCTTCTCCTCTGTGCAAGATATGGTGATTCTATCACTGATAAAAATGAATTTCTTTCTCTTGTAGGATCAGATTTTGATGCTGCACGAATAGCATTAAAAGATCCTCTCACCCGCAAAAAATTTAAAGTTGATAAGGATAGCCTTATTGAAAAAACGGCTCGAAAGACAGCAGCACTCAAAATATTTGGTGAGGAAGGAGTTGAGAAAAACAAACAGATGAAATCTAGGATTGATGCCATGGATACTTATGGTGCACATTTTTCAAGCATTATCTCTACAATAGATTCTATAAGACAGCCAATTGCTGCCAATGTTGTTTCATAGGAGGATTATTCAATGAATGGATTCAATAAAAATGCAGCAATCCAAGGCGCAATTAGAACTGCTCAATCTGGTCAAAAAGATGTTGAACTAGTCAATATGGTCAAGAGGCTTGAGCAGAGGGTGAACAGTCTTGAACGGCAGGTAGCTGCCACAAATGCTGCCGCCCTTCTTATCCTTGGAGAAGATCTTGCCCAAATGAAGCATGATATATCCCGACTCAAGAAAAAATGACAGTGGTAGTTACTCCTTTCTACCATACAGCCCTGTTTCCTGCTGTGCTTGAATCAGGGTTTGGATTGGCCTCTTGCTGTGCTTGGGGCCTTTTTTGAATGCTTTGGGTCAGTATCCCCAACTACTAACAGTACGACCAGAGGTAGGCCGATATGCCATACATATATTAGTCTTACATACAGTACAATAAAGAAGGTGCTTTCTCGGTTGCAAAGTGGATCTTTGTTTTTTGTCTACACAGGATGTACACAAGTAGTGATGAGGCCCTCCTTCCTCTTTGCCTGACTTAAGTGAATAAGCGAGGGCTTTGGTTGGAAATTCAAAAAGCTCATAACGCTGCATTTGAGTTTCCCAGTTCTCAACATCTTCCAATTGCTTTTCGAGTTCCCGCACCCGCTCAGCGAGAGCAGCCTGTTTCTCTTGGCTTGCCAACACAGAAGCAATTGCTTCTGTTAGTTTTTGCTGGACAGTAGTGACGGCTGTCAAAAGCTCGCTGTAGTTGGACAGAGAGTGGGCAGTCTTGAGCAGATCAGCAAGAGCCTTGGTTCCTTGAACGGCAGCAACGATTTCAGCGTACATATGAACCTCAAAGAGTTTTCAATGGCGACGATCACAGGGACAGACACAGGGGTTGAGTCCCCAATATACCTGCTGCTATGGTCTAATCATCAAGAATAACAATTGAATTATGACAAAAGCAAGTTCAGCCTGTTAGCTCAGGTAGCCGAGGTTACATAAGCTGTGTATAACTTCTATAATAGGATGACTATAATCCACCTTTAAGCTCGCTCGCTTTTTCTTTAAGCTTCAGCAAAAGGGTTGGATAATCTTCCTTTGTTCTTAAAGGTATTGCCCCTCTATCTCTGACAAGCATTTGGGTTCCGTCACATAGAAGTCCAAGTTTGTTTGTATCATTTTCTGGGACAACAGCAAAAAGTCTCCTATTCTGCTCAAGACAAAAATTTGCCTGTGTCATTGAACCACTTTTAATATCACTTTCCACTATTACTGATCCAGCAGATAACCCCACTTGGATACGATTTCTAGGGACAAAGTATTCTCTTTTAGGTGGTACACCTACAGGATGTTCAGAAACCCAAGCTCCTCCTTTTTCAAGAATTTCAAAACCTAGTTTTTCATTTTTCTTCGGATTTGCTACATGAAGTCCATGTGCTAATACTGCTATTGTTTTACCATTGGCCTGCAAGGTGCCCAAATGAGCCGCAGCATCTATACCTAATGCTAGCCCGCTTATGACAGACCATCCCATAGAAGCCATATAATGCGCTATTCTCCTTGCAATTTCAGCACCCTTTTCAGTAGCTTTTCTTGAGCCCACTATTGCAACTCCAGGCAAATCATTCAGAATATCTAGATTTCCTTTAAGATACAAAATTGGTGGAGGATTTTTTGTGATCTTTAGGTAAAATGGATAAATGTCATCAAAAAAAGAAATAGGTTGAATCCCACTATTAATTGTTTTCTCAATCTGCTTTTCCGCTGATGACCATTCATCATTTACCTTGTGCTTCTCATCAAGAATACCAAAATTGTCCAAAACATCTTTCGCCGAAACCGGAAATAGTTTATTTTGTCGGATAAAATTTAGAATTTTCACATCATTGATACGCAGATACCTCTGCATCCACAATATCAACGTCAATGTTTGAATATTATTCATGATTTGTTTTTGCTAATGCAATATTGATGACACAAGAAGCACCTGCTTGATAAAGCAAATCTGTGCATGCAATAAGGCTATTTCCAGAGGTTGTGACATCATCTATTAAAAGCACTACTCTTCCTTTTAAGTCAATATTTACATCCACACAAATAGATCCTAGATGAACCTCTTTACTTCTATCGCCTCCAGATGACAATTTAGCAATTGTTGTGTGTCTTACGAGCGGGTTTTTTTCATTTATTATATTATAATTTTGCTTCAGATTTCTTACAATTGCTCTTAGGCCAGTAGATAGCTTCCCTTTCTCATGCGAAGGAACTATTGCTGCAATAATTTCATCTAAATTAAAAATATAGTTAGTTAGTTCTAAAGAAAGTACTGTTGTAAAAAATGTCACAGATTTACTATGATTATGACTAGTTTCTTCTTTAAGATCCATGATCTTATATGTGATGTCATCTATTTTTGGATTTTTATATACCTTTGGGATTATCCAGTATGGATGATAATCTCTCAAAATAATAATATTGTTTTTGAAAAAATCGCTATTCTGTTTCGGAGCCATTTTATTATTCTCCACATGTTGATTTGCACAAGTAGGATTATTTCAGGGCAACAGTATTACACCATTCCGCAGCAATGTCTTCTTCTTTTTTAAAACTATAGGCTAAATCCTGATACCACAATGTAGCATTGTGGACTATCATATCAGTAGATTTTTATACAGAGGTGCAAGGGGCGGGAGAAGGGGTGAAAAAAAAGGCACTTACCGAACTTTTCGATAAGTGCCTGAAATTTCTGGAGCGGGATACGCGATTCGAACGCGCGACTTTCAGCTTGGGAAGCTAACACTCTACCACTGAGTTAATCCCGCTCATAAGCTCGCTCACTATAAAATCAGATACCGATTTTGTCAAAGCCTTTTCACGGTATCGCCACCGTCTAACACCCCACAAGAGAGTAACTCTTTTTCAGCCCCCCTTGTGGGGGACTCTTTTCAGTGCTCCCTTGAGGGGTATAAGTGTCTTTCGCAGATTGTTTTCTTGTTTCTTATGAACGAAAAATAATCTGCAAGGTATTTATCGGCAAAGAGAAGGCGGTTCGGCGGACATTCGCTCAGCTTGTCCGGCAACCATTGACAATAAGAGTAAATTCGGAACCTTTCCCCACCACGCTCTTCACCTCGACGCCGCCTTCGTGGGCCTGGGCGATGTGTCTGACAATGGCAAGTCCGAGCCCGGTACCGCCGCCCTGAGCGCGGCTTCTCGCTTTGTCGCTGCGATAAAACCGTTCGAAGAGTCTCGGCAGGNGCTCGGCCGCGATACCGCACCCCGTATCCCGAACGATAATCCGTACTTTCCCTTCCGGATCCTTTTCTCCGGTTTCGACCTGCACAGTTACCCGGTCCCCCTTTCTGCTGTAGGTGATGGCATTCACGAGAAGATTGACTATAGCCTGTTCAAGCAGCGTGGGGTTCATCTCGACCACTATGTTTCCCGGGCATTCTATGGACACCGTTACCCCGGCCTGATCGGCCTTCAGCCGGCAAATCTGGACCGCCGCTTCAATAACCGGCAAAAGCACTTCTTTCTGCAGAACTCTATTGCCCTGCTTGGATTCCTCTTCAATTTTCGAAAGGGAGAGAAGGTCATCGATAATCGTACTTAAGCGAATGGAATGGTGAAGCACAATCTCGAGAAATTTGACGGCATCCTCCCGGATATCGATCGCCCCGTCGAGCAGTGTCTCAACATACCCGCGTATCGAGGTAATCGGTGTTCGCAGTTCATGGGAAACATTGGCAACAAAATCCCTTCGCACATTTTCAAGTTGCCGCAGTTTCGTCACATCGTTCATCACCACCAGCACACCGACATTTTCCCCGGCTCCGTTGCTGAGGGGAACCACATTAGTCTGCAGGAATCTCTCGCTTTTCTCTTCCTGGAGGATGATTTCATCGACCACCGGCTCTTTGGTGGTTAAAGTATGACCAATCTGCTGCTGCAGCTGCACATTTCTGACAATTTGCTGAACAATCCTGCCTTTTGCCGTCTGCCTTTCGACCGCAAAAATATGCGCGGCCGCAGCATTGATGCTGATGACCCGCTCCTCGACATCTATAGCTATAACCGCTTCGACCATACTGGAGAAGACCGCCTCCAGCTGGTTGCGCTGGGTGAGTATCGCCTGGATTTTTTCGTCCAGCATTTCCGCCATGCGGTCCATGGACCCTGCGAGCGTTACCACCTCCAGCGAGGCGGATTTTTTGACGAGCGGAAGCATCCTTTCGCTGAAGTCACCCCGGGAGAATTGTCCCGCGGTCCTGGTCATCTGCTCGAGCGGTCTGCTGATATTGCGCGATATAAGCATAATGACCGCTCCGGCCAGCACCAGACCCACCATGAAACCAAACAGGATGCGCATCCTGGTACGTTCCATGGTCTTATCCATTGAAGCGACGGAAACCGAGGTCCTGAGAACCGCATCGATTATCGTTTGCGNAGGGACATCGGCAAGCCGCGGAGCCACATTCGTCAGGGGAATCGCGACATACAGCAGGTTTTCTTCTACCGTCCTGCTGTATCGTTTTGATTTCCCCGTAGAACCGGTAACAGCCTGAGCCACCTCCTGACGAAATCGATGGTTGTCCATAACCTCGGGATCCTCATTGGAATCGGCGAGCACCTTGCCGTCGGCTGCGATTACGGTGACCCTCGTCCCCGAAATCCTGCCGGCTCGAATAGAATAATCCCGCAAGCCGGCGATCCGGCCCTCGCGCAGATACTCTTTTACCTGCAGGCTGATAAGGTTTGCCCTCGCCTCTAGATCCGTTTCCTTCTCATGGAGATAGAATTCCTGAAGGGAAGCGGCGCCATACCAGCCGGCGGCCACGATTACGATAAGAATTGTCAGGACATTGGCGGGAAAAATCTGCCAGACAAGCTTTTTTGGTTTCAACATGCGTCAGTCCCTGTTTTCAAGGGTCGATCGATAGCGGTAGCCGATACCCCTGACGGTTTCGATCATTTTTCCGTACTCACCCAGTTTTTTCCNGAGACCAAAGACCTGGACATCGATNGCTCTCGGAGTGATAAGAAAATCATAGCCTCGAACATAGTCGATAATCTGCTGCCGGGTAAAGACCCAGCCCGGTTTTCCNGCAAGAAGGGACAGAATACTGAATTCNGTGGTGGTGAGCTGCACCTCGCTGCCGTTGATATTCACCTCATGCCTGCCCTTGTCGATCTCNAGGCCATCGACGACAATGACGGTTTTCCGCGANTCGTCGCTGTCGGCCTGGTTCGAGGAAGACCNTTTGACNACCGCCTTAATCCTGGCAAGAAGCACCTTGGGACTGAAAGGTTTGGTGATATAGTCATCGGCTCCACCCTCGAGGCCCGCCACGACGTCCTCCTCCTCGCC